>Ga0157290_10000007_pt1 | contig 130448 bp, 112 predicted proteins | sample NitcycUS149409B1_FD_108389 | JGI IMG/M metagenome (GOLD analysis project Ga0157290, IMG submission 108389) | Soil microbial communities from Arlington Agricultural Research Station in Wisconsin, USA - Nitrogen cycling UWRJ-S149-409B-1 | ecosystem: Environmental > Terrestrial > Soil >...
ACCATGAATGGCAGAGAACCCGCGTGCATGGCGCGGGTCAAGGCGGCGGGAGTTACGCTTCTGAAGAGGGATCGCCTTGAGGCGCGGCTGGCACGCGGATAACATCACACCCGCGTTGCAATGCCAGAAAGAGAAGACCGCTTCGCAGCGGCCCTCTCGTGTACTCTCGCCATCCGTTTACTGGCCTGCTGATAGTAGTCATCATCCATCTCGATGCCGATATACCTGCGTCCCGTCAGGAGCGTAGCGGCGCACGAACTACCGCTTCCTGCGAACGGATCGAGTACGATCTCCCCGGACAGAGAAAAGCTGCGAACCAGAGGAGCCAGAGCTGTTACTGGCTTCTGAGTTGGATGAAGCTTGTTGCCGCTATAGGGCATATCCATCACATCGCCGAGAGGCTGCTTCGGCAGCGGCGGTCTACCCTTGGCCAGGAGAAATGCCTGCTCGTGCTGATACTGGAGGAACCTGCTCTTCGAGGTGTAGTTCTTGCGAAAGACGATATGACCAACGGGCTGAAATCCCGCGCCAATCCAGGCTTCGAAGAACTTATCGATCTTCGTCCACCCGTAGAACATGACGGCTACTCGATCCTGCTTGAGTACGCGATAAGCCTCTGCCATCGATGGCTTGAGCCAGTTCTCATCGACATCATTCTGAATCTTGCGTCCACTGCGATCGCGATAGTTCACAAGATACGGTGGATCGGTGAGGATGAAATCGACGCTGTTCGCCGGCATTTGCTTCATGACTTCGATGCAGTCGCCGTGAAGGATCTGGTTGGTGAAGCTGGCCTGCTGCGCGGTTGCTACGGTCGTGGTTGCCATCTCTGAAATCTCCTTTGGGTCCCTTGCCTCTGAAGGCGCTCGGGACACACCACGCGAAGCGATGCGAGGGACCCGCCTCCCAAGGCAAGCGGGTGCATTTTCGGGAGGGCCGAAAGAATGTTCTGCGTTCTATGCAGAAGATTGTTTTGGAGAGACCCGAAACCCGAAGGGCGGCTGACAAGCCGAAGCAGAACACGCGCAGTCCGCAGGGCGGCGGATATGGCCCGAAGCAGTGTCCGGGCGGCGATCAGAGCTTGGGACTAGAAAGATGGGTGGCTAATACAGCCAAAACAAAGGGATAGCATTGCTCGGAACCAGGATTCCAGCGCTGACGGCGATTATTGCCCCAAATGGAATAATGCGTCGAAAGAGGTAATAATCGAACCCATTTTCCCGACCTACCTTTGGATCTGGAGTGCTCTCTCGATGAGCAGGTCAGGTCCTAGGAAACCATACTCGAGATCCCCGAAGCTTGTAATTCACCCCTCTGTGTTCAGGGGTGACGACGAGAAGCTCAGGGCATTTATTGATGAATGGTTTGTGCCTGCCGCAGTCGAGGATTACATCCGTTCACGCTCGAAACTGGTTGATGTGGAGAAACCAGCCGAACCTGACCATCTGGAGACTGAAAACCGCGACACGGAATGAAGCGCTAGTCTACTACTTCAAGGTCTCACAAGGGTCGCAATTATCCAGGTAATTCACTATTTGGAGAGCTAAACTCGACCGTAAAGGAAGCAACCATGAGATGCGCTATCTATGCTCGGTTCTCTTCTGATCTGCAGCGCCCTACCTCTATCGAAGATCAGATTCGGCGTTGCACTGAGTTTGCTGCGAAACAAGGGTGGATCGTCGTCGAGGAGTTTGTGCGCCGTGATGAGGCGCGGTCTGCCGCGACCGTTGCCGGTCGAGATGCTTTGAATGCGCTGATGGCTGCCGCGAAGACCAAACCAAAGCCTTTCGACTGCCTTCTGGTCGATGACACATCTCGTCTTGCCCGTTATCTGCCAGATGTCCTCAGTATGAATGACGTCCTTCTCTACCATGGGGTCTTTATTTACGCGGTGGCACAGCGTCTGGATTGCAGAGAAAAGACCTCTCGCCCGTTACTCACCCTCCACGGGATGATGGACGAGCAGTTTCTGGTGAGCCTGGGCGAAAAGGTTCACCGAGGGCAGGAAGGCCGGGCCTTGAATGGTATGCACCCCGGAGGGAAGGTCTTCGGCTACCGCAACGTCCCGATCGAAGACCCTACTCGTACGGGCAAGTACGGTCGCGCCGCGGTAAGCGGGGTGAAACTGGAGATCGACGAGGTCGAAGGCCCAGTAGTAGAGCGTGTCTTTTCCATGTATGCCGAAGGGAACAGTCTTGCGACCATTGCAAAGCTGTTGAATGCCGAAGGAGTTGTTGCTCCTATGCCGCCTCGCACGAAGCACATTCGTGCATGGTGTACATCGTCGATTCGTGACATGTTGCGTAACGAACGCTATCGCGGAGTTTTTGTCTGGAATCGCACGAAAAAGGAGCGGAATCCTGAGACAGGCCGAAAGACCAGTAGGCCTCGCCCGGAGAGTGAGTGGAAACGCGTAGAAGTTCCTGAGTGGAGGATCATCTCCGAGGAGCTTTGGGAGAGGGTTGAGGCGCAAATCAGACGAGTTGGGAAGAAGTGGACTGCGAGCACGGTCGGCGGACATGGGCGTGGCGGGCGCGGTCCCAGACATCTTTTCAGCGGGTTTATGCTCTGCGGGCTTTGTGGTTCGCGGATGACGATCGTTGCGGGCAATGGGCGTAGGAGCTACATCAAGTACGGGTGTCCCAGTTTCCGAAACCGAGGGACTTGTACGAATAACGTCATGATTCGTAAGGACAGGTTGGAAGCTCAGCTCATAGCCGACCTCTCTGAGACGATGCTTCAGCCTGCAGCGATCGACTATGCGTTCCAAAAGTTCCAGGAGCATCTGCAACAGCGCCTTCGGGAGATCAGGGAACAGACGGAAAGTGCTGCGGATGGGATCAGGGCGCTTCAACAAAGAAGACAGGAGTTGAAAACGAAGGCAAGCAACGTCACGGAAGCGATTGCGGCGATGGGGCATTCACCCAGCCTGCTGGCGCAACTCGCGACGATTGAGACCGAGATTTCAGATCTCGACGGCCGCATCGCTGAGATGAACCAGCCTCAGGACATCGTCGAATCACTGGATGGTTTACGGGAGATGCTCCATGAGCGAGCGGTAGAGGTGGCCCGGCTACTCCGAGGAGGCGGGGAGGGAGCCAGGGAGGCTTTGGGTAGATACGTCTATCAGACCGTTCTCACGCCGCGAAACACGCCTGAAGGGCCTGTTTTTGACGTCGAGGGAGGTATGGAGTTGTTCAACCCCAACGAAAACGACAATATAGTGTGCATTAGTGGTGGTGGCCAGAGACGGGATCGAACCGCCGACGCCGGCCTTTTCAGGGCCGCGCTCTACCACTGAGCTATCTGGCCTTGGGAGTGTCCGCCCAAAATCGGAAGCTGCTCTGCAAAGTCCAACCCCGCAAAGCGCTGAATCCAAGTATAGCAACGGTAAGCCCTCACGCCAAACCGCCCGTCGAATCCGTTATTCTAGCCACGTCCTTTGACATGCAGAAAGAGTCTCCATGCGCCTCCGAAGTCTTGCCGCCCTTGCCTTGATCACCTGCGTCTCCGCGCATGCGCAGTCCACGCCGGTGGAACGCGCATTCCTTGCCGCGAAGAAAAATCCGCCCGCCCTGCGCGCTTTCCTGGTCCAGATGCCCAAGGGAGGCGACCTGCACATCCATCTCACAGGCGCGATCTACGCGGAGAGCTTCATCGATGCCGCGGCGCACAGTATGGTCTGCGTAGATCAGACCCACATGACATTCGCTCCGGCGAAGGGCAGCACACGGTCGATTCCGCCTCTGCCGGTCTGCGGCGAGGGGCTCGTTCCCGCCTCCACTGCTCTGCACGATCAGAAGCTCTACGATGCCCTGCTCGACAGCTTCTCCATGCGCACCTTCGTTCCTACGTCCGGCACAAGCGGACACGACCAGTTCTTCGCCACCTTCGACAAGTTCTCCGCAGGCGGACGCGGCCACTCCGGCCGCTGGGTGGATGAGGTAGCCACGCGCGCCGCCTCGCAGAACGAGCAGTACGTCGAGATCATGAACACACCCGATCTCTCTCGCCTCCTCGCGATCGCCTCCAAGGTGAACTACACCGGGGACGTAGCCACGGCGAAGGCCTCCATCGATCCTCAGGTCTTGAAAGACGCCGTCGAAACGGCACGCAGCGAATTTGCCGCGACCGATGCGGATCGCCTCCAGCGCGAGCACTGCGGCACTCCCGAAGCCACACCGGCCTGCAAGGTGCAGGTGCGCTACCTCTTCCAGGTCCTCCGCGCCCTGCCGATGCCTGCAGTCTTTGCGCAGACCCTCGTCGCCTTTGAACTAGCCTCGTCCGACAGCCGCATCGTCGGTCTGAACTACGTGCAGCCGGAAGATACCTTCGCCTCCATGAGCCAGTATTCGGATGAGATGAAGATGGTCGGCCAGTTCCACACGCTCTATCCGAAGGCACACATCTCTCTGCACGCAGGCGAACTGACCCTGGGCATGGTGCCTCCCGACGGTCTCCGATTTCACATACGCGAGGCCGTTGAAGTCGCGCACGCGGAACGCATCGGACACGGCGTAGACGTTATGTACGAGGACGATGCCAAGGGACTTCTCGCAGAGCTTGCCGCTAAGCATGTCATGGTGGAGATTAACCTCACCTCGAACGACGGCATCCTCGGTGTGGTCGGCAAAAACCATCCGCTGACGAGCTACCGCGAGGCTCACGTCCCCGTAGCGCTCTCCACCGATGACGAAGGAGTCTCGCGCAGCGACATCACGAACGAATACGTGCGCGGCGCTCTGGAGCAGGATCTCTCGTACAAAGATCTGCGCACCATGGCCAGAACTTCGCTCGAACACAGCTTCCTGAGCGAAGGCGACAAAGCCGCTGCCCTGGCGGAGTTCGATCGCCGCGTCAAAGCATTTGAATCCACCTTCAACACTGGAGCAAAACGGAAATGAAGCACGTCCTCTCCGCTCTCGCTCAAACGATTCTTCTCCTGATTGTGGGAGCCGTCGTGATGCTCTGGCATCCCCTCGGTCTTTCGCACATGCTTTGGCAGACAGCAACGCAGCGGCGGACCTTTGAAGGGGACTGGCTGATCGCGGTCTTTGCGGTTTATCTCGTCATCGTGCTCATCGAAGCCCTGCGCAAGCGGCTTCGCGGAGGCCTTGCCCCAGCAACCGTTGCCCTGGTACTTGCCATCGCTCTGGGACTGGCCATGAAGTTCGGATTCAAGCTGACGGACGTAACCCACTATGGCTTCTAACGCGATTGAGCGTTGACAAGCGGCCCACCGCGCATCTACAACCGCAGGTATGAACGAGCTTAAGATCTCCCGTCGCGGTATGCTCCTCGGCGCTGGCGCAGCCGCGGCGTCTCTTGCACTTGCAACGCCCTCGGTTTCCGCAGAGGGCACAGGTCAGTACACCAACGGCGGCGCGGCGACGGAAGAGCAGGCGCGGCGCATGGCGTGGTGGCACGCCGCGAAGTTCGGCATGTTCATTCACTTCGGCCTCTACTCTGCGCACGCGCGTCATGAGTGGGCGATGGAAGAAGAAGCCATCCCCGTCGCCGAGTACCAGACCTACACGCAGATCTTTCATCCCAAGCCAGGCGCTCCCGCCGCCTGGGCCAAGCTGGCAAAAGCCGCCGGCATGAAGTACGTCGTTCTGACGACGAAGCACCACGAAGGTTTCTGCAACTGGGACACGAAGCTGACGAACTACAACTCCGTGAACCTGGGACCGAAGCGCGACATCGTGCGCGAGTACGTGGAGGCGTGCCGCGCCGAAGGCCTACGCGTCGGCTTCTATTACTCGCTGATGGACTGGCACCATCCCGACGGCGCGAAGTGCGCTACCGACGAAGCTGCACGGCGGCGCTTCGTGGACTACACCCACGGCCTGATCCGCGAGTTGCTGACGAACTACGGCAAGATCGACGTGCTCTGGTACGACGTGCACTGGCCTCTGGACGCGAAGGGTTGGGAATCCGAGAAGATGAACAAGATGGTCTTCGATCTGCAACCGGAGATCATCGTGAACAACCGCAATGACCTGCCCGGCGACTTCTCCACACCGGAGCAGAGGATCGTCGCAGAGAAGGGCGGGCGTCCGTGGGAGAGCTGCATGACGCTCAACGACAGTTGGGGCTACCAGGCGGCGGACGACAACTGGAAGTCGTCACGCACGGTCATCCGCAACCTCATCACCTGCTCGCGCGATGGCGGCAACTATCTCCTGAACATTGGCCCGCGCGGAACGGATGGATCCATTCCAGAGGAGTCCGTGCGCATTCTTACCGAGGTCGGCAAATGGATGCAGACCAGCGGCGACTGCATCTACAACAACCCGGATACCTGCCAGCCGAGGAGCTCGGAGTACGCCAGCTTTACGCGACGCGGGAATCAACTGCAGATGCACGTGTACTTCTGGCCGGGAACCGACGTCTCCATCTCAGGCCTGAAGAACAAGGTGCTCTCCGCGAAGATTCTGAAGACGGGCGCAAAGATGACGGTCACGCAGGACGGCTTTCGTACCCATCTCACGGGTCTGCCGGAGCATGCACCGGATACGCCCGTAACCACCATTGTGCTGGAGTGCGATGGCGTTCCTACGCAAGACACCGACTATGTAAGGCGCGAGAAGCCAAGGGCCGGAGTGGGCATCTAGTTACAAAGGAATTCACAGCGTGCCCCATTCTTTCGCAGCTTTATCGCGAAAGGGTGGGGTTAGTTCGCCACAGATTCCTCCGCTCTTAAAAGCAGATTCCTGCGCTTCGCTGCGGGATGACAAATAAAACATTTCTACTTATAGAAGCCGTTGAAGCGCAGCAGCTGCCTGCTCTGCTTCCAAAGCGTAGCCTGCAGCGGTGAAGTGCACGTCGCCGTCATGCAACTCCGGATGCTTCAGCATCAAGGCATGCTGATCGTCGATGAAGATTTTCTCCCGCGCCATCAGTGCAGAGGCACTCGCATTGCGCGCATCGATGCGGGCGTTCGTGCTCTCCGCCGAATCATGCAGCACAGCTGTCGTCGTGGCCCAGAGCAGCTTGGCGGACGGAGCACCAACACGCACTGCAACAATCATATCGGGCAGGCCCGCAGCGTACTCTGTCTCCGTGTAACCCCAGCCGTGCATGCCGTTGTTGAAGTGAATCACGGCAAAGCGGACTCCCACCATCGCAAAGTATTCGCGCAGTTGAACAGCAAGCCTGGGATCGCCAGAAGCAGCAGAGGTGGCGAAGAGATAAACATTGGCGATGCCCGCGAGTTGCTTCGCCGTCTCTGGATAATAGCCGCGCGTGATCGAATCGCCGATCAGCAGAACATTCGGCAACTTTGCGTCGATCGTCGCAGGTCGATCCGCCCAGGTCCACTCTACTTTTTCTGTGACCATGTGCTGTTGCGCTCCAAGCGCGCCGCAGAAAAGAAAGATCGACAGTGCAAACCAGCGTCGCATCGGTTCGTTCTCCTAAGAAATCTGCCTCGCCGCCTCGCGCCCGTCGCGGATCAGGTCAGGCAAGCCAACTCCACGATATGCGTTTCCGAGAAGCGTAAGTCCAGGCAACAGGTTCAGGCGTTCGTTCAAACGTCGCATGCGATCTGCGTGACCGACTTCGTACTGCGGCAGAGAGAGCGGCCAACGACGCACGATAGTCAACGACGCGTCAGGAAGCTCATACCCCAGCGCAGCACCCAGCTGTTTCTTCGCAAGGGCGGTCAACCAACCATCACTCTCGCCCTGCAGACGCTCGCCCGCATTGCCTCCGAAAAAGGCGCGCAGAGCACGTCCGCCCTCCGGAGCGCGGCCAACAAACTTCTGATCGCTGAAGGTAGCCGCGAGCAGGTCGCTTCCCTCTTCTCCCGGCGGAACCAGGAAACCAAATCCTTGCGGGACGCTGAAAGACTTCGCCTGTTCTGCGCTGAAACCAAAACCAACGATCACCGCCGAACTCGCGCTAATCGCCAGCAACTGCGCGGCCTCCGCGTCCACCGAGGCCAGGAGAGAACGCGCGCGATGCACGGGTGTTGCAAGCAGGACCGCATCGAAGATCTCAGGCTGATCTCCCACGCACACCTTCCAGGAATCGCCCTCACGTTCAATCTTCTGAACACAGTTTTGCAGACGAATACTTCCCTCGGGCAGAACGCTGGTCATTGCATCGATCAAAGTTCCAAGCCCGCTGCGAAGCGTTGTAAAGATCGCCTTGGCATCCTTCCGGCTTCTCTCACGTAACGCAAGGATAAGCGACCCATGTGTGCGCTCCATCGCCAGGAACTGCGGCATGACTGACTGCGCACTCAGGCGTTCGACATCGCCGCCAAAGACACCGGCGAGAAGCGGCGCCGCAATCGTGCGCGTAACCTCTTCGCCAAAGTGGCGGCGAACGAAACTCGCTACGCTCTCATCCTCTGTTGCATGGCTCTCTGCATAATCCTTCAACTCCTGCGCGCGCTGCGGCTCGTGCTCGTATGCTGCAATCGCTGAAGCAGAGAAGAGCTTCGACTCGCGCAGGGCTTCGAGGTCCGTTGGCACCATCATGCGCATCCCCTGCGGGATCGCTTGCAGTGTGCCTTCGCGGAGAATGTACGTGACGCGCTCGGCATCGTTGGATGGAATCAGCTCGTCTTCGAGGCCAAACTCAATGCAGAGTTCGCGCGCCCAGGGCTTCTCTGAAACCCAGCCGTCCGGGCCGCACTCCATCACGAAGCCTTCTTCCCGCGTAGTCTCGACGATACCGCCGAGACGCGTGGAAGCTTCGTAGAGAACGAACGGGATCTTGCGCTGCCCCAGTTCGTACGCTGCCGAGAGACCGGCCATGCCTCCGCCGATGATCGCTACGCGACTCATCTAAGCGTTCGTCCCGGCCAGCTCTTCGACAGGCGCCAGCACCGTGAGCACTTCCACCGCGCTGTCTGCCTGAACCGGTCCGCTCTCGGAGGGTACACCGTGCTTCACCAGATCTTCCAAAGCAGCAATGAGCGTAGGCGAATCATTCAGGCTCTCAGCACGCGAGATGGTAAGACCGAGCTCCTTCGCCGTCTGTTGAAAAGCGATGTCGATGTCGTAAAGAATCTCGACGTGGTCGCAGAGAAATCCGACCGGCTGCAGCACGACATGTTCATAACCCGCAGACTGCAACGCGGCGAGCGTATCTTCCACAGTGGGTCCGATCCACGGCCCGCCGCTCAGACCCTGGCTCTGAAAGCTGAAGTACCAGTCGCGCTCGTCGAGCACGTCCTGCATCTGCTTCGCGATGAGCTTTGCCGTCGCCTTGCATTCGATCGCATAGGTGTCAGGCTGCGTGGCCAGCACCATGCCGTGATGCTCCACGGGCTTCAACGAAGCCTGAATTGTCCGGCAAGGAACAGCATGCGCGGTAAACAGCACACCCACCTTTCCACCCGCCGCCTGGTACCGTGCGCGCTCCAGCGCAAAGCGCATCTTCTCCGCAAATGCTCTGGCCAGCAATGGGTGCTCTGCCCAACCGGCAAGAAACTCCACCTGCATGCTCTCGCCCACGGCATCCATCAGCGCGCGGCGATAGAGACCGACGCTTGTACGTGAGTTCTGCGGAGCGAGGCAGATCGCCGTGATCTTCTTCACGCCGTCCTTCTGCATCTGCTTGACGGTGTCCGCGATAAACGGCTTCCAGTTACGCATGCCGACATACACGCGCTGCCTCAACTTCTTTTCGAGCAGAGCAGCCTGCATCAGCGTCCAGCGCGTAAGGTGCGGGCCCTCCGCCGTCGGCTCCTCGCGCAGACCGATCTCCGCATAGCGATGCTGCAACTCTTCCACGACGTGCTGCGGCAGACCGCGTCCCCCGGTGACCAGCTTGAGATACGCCGCCATCTCGCTAAGAACGTCCGGGGTGCCGTGAGCAAGAAGAAGCACAGCACTCTCGCCAACGGGCGCGGACTTCTTTCCAGCAAGCAGACCAACGAGGAAGTAAAAGAGGTTCATCGCGCGCTCATCTCCCGCACCCATCGAGCGACATTGATGACGTTCTCCACGGGTGTACCTGGAACGATGCCGTGTCCCAGGTTAAAGATGTGTCCATTGCGATTGCCCGCAGCGTCGAGCACTTCCTTCACCCGCTGCTTCAGGAGGTCTTCCGGAGCGAAGAGAGCAATGGGGTCAAGATTACCCTGCACGGCGCATCCGCTTCCGGCAAGCTTCCAGCCTTCGTCGAGAGGAACGCGCCAGTCGAGACCTAGAACATCCGCTCCAGTCTCACGCATCGTCTTGAGCAGCGAAGCTGTGTCTACTCCGAAGTAAATCACGGGCACACCGAGAGCCTGCACGCGCTGCACAAGCTCCTTCGTGATGGGAAGAACGAACTGCCGGTAGTCGCTTACAGACAACGCACCAGCCCAGCTATCGAAGATCTGGATGACGTCCGCACCCGCTTCCACCTGCTGCTGCGCATACTCCACAAGCACGGAGATGAGCTTCTGCATCAGGAGCTTCCACGCCGCTCCATTGGAGTACATCATTTTTTTCGTCTCGATGTAGTTGCGGGATGAAGCGCCTTCAATCATGTAGCTGGCCAGCGTAAAGGGCGCGCCGATGAAGCCGATGATGCCAAGCTGGTCGCCGTCTTCACGAGGAGCACTGAAGTGCGCTGCAACCTTCTCAATCGCGCGGGCCACGTAGCTGAGTTCTTCGGCACGGTCGGTACGCAGCGCCTGCACCTGCTCCAGCGTGCGGATCGGCGCATGCACCACAGGGCCTTCGCCGTTTACAAATTCAAAGTCCAGACCCATCGGCGTAAACGGCAGAAGTAGATCGGCAAAGATGATCGCCGCATCCACACCCAGGCGCTCCGCTGCGGTGATGGTTACCTCGGCTGCGACTTCGGGGTTGCGGCAGATCTCCAGCAGGGAGTGGTGCTTGCGCACGGCCATATACTCCGGCATGTAACGCCCGGCCTGGCGCAAAAACCATACCGGCGTGCGATCCACGGGCTGGCGCAGACAGGCGCGCACAAAGCGGCTGCCCCCTGCGCCGATCTCTTCCTGCGCGGCCTTGCGGCCAAGTTCAAGCGGTGTCATCGACATGATTAAGCCGTCGGTGCCACGAACTCCTTCGGCACTTCGCCGCCAGAGCCGTAGAAAAAGTCGTTCATCTGCTCGACCAGGAACTCCTGTGCCTGCGGCGTCCAGGGCTGAAGCCGGTACTCATTCAGCAGCATCTTCTGGCGCTCGATCCACTCGCCCCAGGCCTTCTTCGAGACCGTCTTGTAAATCTTCTGGCCGAAGTCGGAATCGAACGGAGGCTCGTCCAGACCTTCCATCTCCTGCTTATACTTTGCGCAAAACACCATGTTCGCCATTGCTGAACTCCTGTCTCTCGATTGTATAAGTTGCGGACAAACGAGACGCGGACAGGACTGGTCTAGCGCCGCTTGCCTTTTCCTTTGGGCTTTTTCTTAGGCTTTCCGCTTCGGTCAGGAGAAGAATGGCGCGACGAAGCGGCTTTTCGCGCCACCTTCTCTTTCTTGATCAGAGTTTTGCTGCGGAAGGGCCGTTTTTTCTCCACCGGGGCTTCCTCGTCCGTCGGCGGAAGTATCGCGAACTGGAGCTTGCGCTGCGAACGATCGATCCGGTCAAGCAGGACACGCACCTTCATCCCCAATCGATAGCATCGGCCTGTGTGTTCGCCGCAGATCTCGCGCTGCTGCTCGCGGAAGGTATAGCGGTCGTCGGTGAGCGTGTGCAGAGGCACCAGGCCTTCGACATATAGATCGTGCAGTTCTACAAAGAGCCCGTACTTCGTCGCGGACAGAATCATCGCGTCGAAGTCCTCGCCCACGCGGTCCTGCATGAACTTGATCTTCTTCCACTCGATCAGTTCGCGCTCAGCATCGGCGGCGCGGCGCTCGCTCTCGCTGGTCTCCTGCGCGATGGCCGCGATCTCATTCAGAGGAACGGGTGGTTCAAGCTCAGTATGGCGTGTTTGCGGAGGCGTCACGTCGGCCTCCGCCGTACCCTCGGGATCAGCGCCTTCATGTAGAAGCGTCTTCAGAATGCGATGCGCGATGAGATCCGGATATCGGCGGATGGGCGAGGTGAAATGTGTATATGCGGGCGCGGCCAGTGCAAAGTGGCCTTCGTTCTTTTCCGAATAGCGCGCCTGTTTAAGAGAACGCAGCATCAGGTACGCCAGGATGCGCTCCTCCGGCTTGCCCGCGATCTTCTCCGTAAGCCGCTGGTACATCTGCGGAGTCACGTTGATCTCTTCCACGATCTCGTGCGTCGGGGCACGTCGCGCACCGGTCTGTCCACGTGCGCCGCGTCTCTGCTGCTCGCGACGATCGCCCTTCATCTGGATCTTCTTCACCGGCAGATTGCCGACGCCAAGCGTGTATCCAAATCCAGCCGCAGTGTCTTCAAACTCCACGATGCGCTTGGGGTCCGGCATCTCGTGGATACGATAGATCCCCGGAACACCCTGCGACTCGATCCACCGCGCCACGCACTCGTTTGCGCAAAGCATAAACTCTTCAATCAGCCGGTTCGACCACGCACGTCCCGAACGCACAATCCCGGTCATAGCACCGAGCGCATCGAACTGAATTACCGGCTCCGGCAGATCGAAGTCAATCGAACCGCGCCGTTTCCGCTTCCCGTTCAGCTTGAGCGCAAGACCGTACATGCGATCAAACTCCGGCACGAATGCCATGAACTCTTCGAGCGCGGCTGGGTCGCCATCGAGCACACGCTGCACATTCGTGTAGGTCATGCGCCGCGCCGAGCGGATAATGCCTTCGCAGACGCGGTATCCCAGCACCTCTCCACGCGCATCGATCTGCATAATGCACGAGAGTACGAGGCGGTCTTCGTCCGGACGCAGAGAGCACTCCCCTGTCGACAACTCCTGCGGCAGCATGGGAATCGCGCGGTCAGGAAAATAGACGCTGTTACCGCGCAGGCGCGCCTCCAGATCGAGTGCAGTCCCCGGCAAAACATACTCAGCTACGTCCGCGATGTGCACCTGCAGCTCATACGTTCCATCCGGCAGATCCCGCACCATCACGGCGTCGTCGAAGTCCTTCGCCGTCTCGCCGTCGATGGTGACGATCGGCAGTCCGCGGAAATCTTCCCGCTCCGTCACCTCGTCATCGCGCAGCGAAGCGACGTTATAGGAGGCGCGGTCCTTCGCCTCGGCAAGAACCTCTGCAGGGAACGTATGCGGCAGATGGTGCTTGCGAATCACGATCTCTACATCAACACCGAAGGCATCGGCATCACCGAGCACTTCAATGACGCGCCCCTTCGCCGGTCGCGCAACCCCGGGGAAGTCCGTAATCTCCACATCAACGGCAAGGCCGTCCATCTGCTCCGCGGTCAGCACCTCTCCCATGGGCAGATCGCGCTGCTGCGCGCGCGCCTCGTCGCCAAGCACGCGGTCCGTACTCACACCCGCACGCACGACCTCCGCTCCCGGGGGAATCAGCACCGGCTGTGTCATGCGCTCATCCAGAGGCTTGACGTAGTTGCCGCGCAGGAGAGGATCGCCATTCCGCCCACCGCGCGCGACGTGAAAGATGCCGACGACCGTAGGATTCTTGCGCGTCAGTACACGAACGATGCGCCCGGACCTGCGTCCGTCGTGCGTGGGTGGAGCCTCATCCACAAGCACTTCATCCCCCTGCATCGCGCTGTTCAGTTCATTGGGAGGAATAAAGAGATCGCCGCCGCTGTCCTTCGTCCGCACAAAACCAAAGCCATCGCGATGGAGGTCGAGTCTCCCGGCCACCAGATTTTCGCGTGTCGCCGATCGACCGCGCAGAGCAGCATCACCGCGGCGTCCCGTGTCGCTCTTTGCTCGCTCTGTGGCTGCATCGGGAAGCGACCACATATCCCGGTCTACCTTGACGAGCGCTCCACGCGCGGTCATCCGCGCCAGCTGCTCCAGCAGAAGACGTCGCTCGCGTCCGCCGCCCATGCCAAGTTCCCGCACGAGCTGCTTGTAACCAGCACGACCGCCGGGGGCCCGTTGGACGTGGCGCAAAACATCGCGGTCGGTATGGGGATAAGGATGGCCAGACACACAAGCAGAATACGCTGCGCGCATCCAACTTCGCATGGACAAGCAAGAGCTTTCACCCTCAGGTACCTCAGAGACGCTTTCGCGCCGCAGCTTTCTACGCGCAGCCACTGGCACGGTAGCCGCGACCACGCTCGCTACGGGCGCAGTTGGGCAGGGCACAACCAGCAGCCCCTCAACCGCCAGCATTCCTCCGCAACAAAACTACGTTGATCTCTCGCAAATTCACGGCGAGACGGAGGCGGAGGAGCACGCCCCCGGCCCCTCACTTCCGAAAGACACGCGCGTGGGCTACGCCATCGTCGGCCTGGGACGCCTGTCGCTCAACCAGATCCTGCCCGCCTTCGGCGCTTCGAAATACGCGAAACCGGTAGCACTTGTCTCTGGAGACCGCGCTAAAGCGCAGAAGGTCGCCGCGCAGTATGGCATTCCCGAGAGCAACATCACGGACTACGCCAACTTTGAACGCCTGGCGCAGATGCCGGGCGTTGACGCGATTTATATCGTCCTCCCCGATGGCATGCACAAGGAGTTTGTCCTCCGCAGCGCGAAGATCGGCAAACACATCCTCTGCGAAAAGCCGATGGCCAACAGCGCCGCCGATTGCGAAGCGATGATCGAGGCCTGCAACCGCGCGAACGTGAAGCTGATGATCGCCTACCGCCAGCAGTATGAGCCGATGAACCGCTATCTCAAAAAGATGGTCGCCGACGGCAAGCTCGGAAAGCTGAAGTCCATCCTGAGTACAAACTCGCAAAACACCGGTGACCCAAACCAGTGGCGTTTGAAGAAAGCACTCGCTGGCGGCGGTGCTCTTCCGGATGTTGGTATCTACTGCCTCAACGCGGCCCGCTTTCTCTCAGGTGAAGAGCCCGATGAGGTCCACGCCACTATCTACCAGCCGAAAGATGACCCGCGCTTCGCCGAAGTAGAAGCCCGCTGCAGCTTTACGGCGCACTTCCCCTCCGGCATGATCGCCACATGCGTCACTGGCTATGACGTTCACCGCTCTGCAATGCTCCGTCTCGAAGGCAGTGACGCATGGGCCGAGATGTCGCCCGCCTTCGGCTACCACGGCGCAAAATTCAGATACAGCATGCTCACTGGTGAAGGTAAGGACAAGAAAGATACGACCTACGAACCCAATATGGAAGACAAGGACCAGTTCGCCCTGGAAATGGACCACTTCGCCACCTGCGTCCGCAACAACATCCAGCCACACACCCCCGGCGAAGAAGGTCTGCAGGATCAGCGCATCATCGAAGCAATCTACAAATCCGCGGCCACAGGCCGCACAGTCAAAATCGCGGCACCCGCAAAGCCCACGCGCGGTCCCGCTCTACCGGAAAAGATCTAGCGCGCAACAGAGAAGGGAGCCGCAAGCGGCTCCCTTCTCTCTCTAGACCAACAGGATTCAGCAGATGGTCTAGAAGATATAGGCCACCTTAATGCGCATCTGACGGCCGGACTGAAACAAGTTCGGCAGACCATACGTGCTCGATGCCAGCCTCTTGGCCGCGTTGCTGACGCCAACGTAGTCCCATCCCGTCATCATCGAGTAGAAGTCGAATCCGGTCGGGTTGGTCGTGGTGGAAGGATAGACGGCGGCAGTCAAAGGGATCTCCGTATACCCAGTGGGAGCGTGCTGTCCTAACAGGTTATAGATGTTGATCTCCCCGCCGAATTTACGATTCTCATGCGCTTTATTCACATGAACGTAGTGCGTCAGATTGACATCTGTTTGCAGGTAAGCGGGAGTGCGGCGACCACGTTGCAGCGCACCTGTAGAAATGGTTCCATCGCTGGCGCGAGTTATCGGCAACCAGTTGCTCTGATTCTCCACGAATTGCACAGATGAAGTGGAGGTGCCTGTTGGCCAGGCGGTGCTCACAGGTGTCCCCTGGTAGATCGCCTGGGAGAACCCGATCTGCGACTCTCCTCCGAACCATCTTTGGCGGAACGATCCATAGGCACCAAAAGTATTCGGACGATCGGTTGGGAGAGGACCTCCCAAAGTCTCACCGTGTGCTGTGAATTGCATCTGGGGTTGATCGAATGATCGGTTATTGTTTGGGCTGTGACGTCCACCGCCGCCGTCCGTGTTGAACGTGCTGGTCAATCCAGGGTAATTACCCCTCAACGCGCTATAGGTATAGAAAGCACTGAGGAAGTAGTGCGATCCTCCCCTCTTCGTCACTCGAAGCTCAAGACCGTCATATTCACGCGCCGCCTTGGGTTGAGCTGGGCAGGCTGAGCAGATCGGCGCTGTGAAGTCATTGGAAGACAGCGTCCGATGCAGCAGATCTCCATACCCGGGTCCCGGATTTCCAATGTAGAAGCCAAGGGAGTCCGTAACACCAATATCTTCAATCGTGTTATCGAGACGCTTGCGTGCGTAACGAGCAGAGAAAGCAAGTGTCGGGGTCATGGCCCACTCTGTGCCGGCGACGACTTCGTGCATAGACATGGGCTTTACATTGGGATCGACGCCAGGGTCCGTAGCGCTTACGACGTTCTTTCGAAGGTCGACATTCTCAATGAATCGCCCGGATAGCCCAATCGCGCCACCGGTGGTCGGGCAGGCATGATTATCCGCGTTATTGCCAGGCACAACGGTTGTGAAGTTAGGGTTATCGAGAGCATAGACACATTCATGCCAATATTCACCGCCGAACGAACCGCGAGGCAGCGAGTATTTGATGATGTCGTAGAACTTGCCGTAGCTCGCATACACCTTCAGCTTGCCATTGTGGAGTACATCATAGGCACCGCCGATACGTGGACCCACCTTGTCGCCAAACCCAAAGCCGATAGACGAAGCACCCTCGCTGTAAGGCGGTAGGAATTCTTTATCGAAACGAATGCCTGCATTGATTGTGAGACCGGTATGGGCGATTGACCAGCTGTCCTGGACATACAGGCCCTGGTTGTTGCCACGAGCGATGCCTCCGGTCGAATAGTCATTGACATAGTAGTAGCCGAAGTTACCGCGGCAGTGGCCAGCAGCGGACGGCCCATAGCTGGCGACGTTGGCGGCGATTACGGCGTCACAGGCAGTGGCCGACGTGGCCGGCGTGTAATCCAGGCCATAAAAGAAGTCGACCAGAGCTGTTCGATAACTGCTGATCAAATCGTTGTACGTGCTGGTGCGGGAGTAGCCGCCTTTGAAATTGTGCGTTCCGGCCCAGCCACTCTTTATCCAGGAGAGATCTCCTGTTATGGTCTTGCGCTTAAGGACGTTATAGATCTGCTGCGTATTGGCGCCAAGATTCTGGTAGTTGGAGACCTGCTGATAAGCTGCCGGAACCGTTGTACCGTCCAGGCCAACCACTCCATTTCCGGCACCGTCGCCCGAACCATTATCAAAGAGGTAGCGAACGCCGGTCGGCTTTCCACGATCCTCAGCATTGCTATAAAGGTAGCCGTAGCGCACACTCGCCAAAAGGTTTGACGTGACCGTGTAGTCACCACCAAAGCTGTAGATGGCGGCTGGACTGACTTGACCGGAGTCCGTGCGAAATGTTGCCGGGTCAGTGGACGCGCTGGAATTTACCTGGCCATTTTTACTATCGGGATTCGGAAGCGTATTCCCTGTCAAGCGAGTGAAGAGATCTTCCCAGCTTGCAAAGAGACGCAACTTACTGACGGGAGCGTAATCAAAGCGCGCGAAGCCATAGTGCTGGTCCTGCGACTGATAGAAGGTGCGTGGGCCGGGATTTGTAGCCCCCGTGAAATTCACATCGCGACGCTGGCGGTAAAACTCCGGGATATAACTTGCAAACATCCATAGCTTCTGAGGAAGCAAAGGCCCACCGATCGTAAAACCCGGATTTACGACCCTGTAGTGGTCCTGCTTCGCAATGTAGTACTGCGCGCTCTGGTCCGTGCGGGTCACAGAATTCGTCAGCGTAGTGGGGTCCTTACGAAGACCGCATGCTGTGGTGTAGTTGAAGGCGCATTGGTCGTTGGCGTTCATCGCGCTGGAACGGTAGTACGTAAGGAAGGAACCATGCCACTGCTCTCCACCCTTCTGCTGGATCACATTCACAACGCCACCCATCGCACCGCCATACTCGGCTTCGAACGAGGAGCTTTTCACTTGAACGTCCTGCACGAACTCGATGGGCACGTTGTAGCCAACACCACCGCCCACAACGTCCGTGACGTTCACGCCTTCTGAAAGATAGATATTTTCGCTATCGCTCGCTCCGTCGATCTGGAACCCACCCGTGCGATTCCCATTCAGGGTTCCCCCCGCAGCGGTCGTGGCGTTCGTTGCAGTCTGTAGAGGTTCCTGGCGTGCTCCCGGCGCAAAGGGGATTACAGACTGGAAGGAGCGTCCCTTCGGAATCTCCTGCAGGATTTCATTGGTGATGGTCGTCTCCACTTTGCTCTGCGTGGTATCCACCAGAGCGACCGAGGTGCTTACATCGATTACGGTCTCTACGCCCGCGATAAGGGTGAAATTGAGATTGGGCAAATCGCCGGCCAACAGACGAAGTGAAGTGGCCTTCGCCGACATCCCCGAACCTTGAACGACAACGCTGTAGGTACCGGGAGGAAGGGCATTAAGGCGATAAAATCCGGTGGAATCCGTCTTCGAAGTGGCAGGACGGATCAGCTTATCTCCCGTCGCCGTCACGGTTGCATCCACCACGACTGCTCCCGATGGATCTTTCACCGTTCCCTGGATAGCGCCCGTTGTTTCCTGGGCGCGCGCGCTCAAACTCATGACAGCGAGCAGGAGCAGGCTCATTCCCACCGCAAACCTGCGGAGGTTCGTAGATATCTTATGCATCAGGCTGTGACCTCTCAAAAGTAAGTTGCTTTTGCCAACTGTTGGTCGGTAAATCGGTTAGGCCTCTTCGGGCCATCACGATGCTGCTGATTCAACTTCGTTGCGCACGCGGAGCGAAGCGATGCCGGGTAGTTTTAAGACACAGAGTCCCTTCAGCGCTGGACGCGTAGATCCGCAGGATCACGGAGATACGTCATCCGCGCTGGCAGATGACCCACGAAGACCTAGGTCGCAAGTCCTATGGAGTTGAACGATTGAAGAGAGATTCTAGGAAGGCTTTCGCCGAGTCAAGACTTTAAAACTCGATTGAAAGCATTTCCGAAGGGAGACTTCCCGATTCAGGAATGGACTATTTCGAACGTTCGACCTTGTATTGGCGCAGACCAGCGATAACAGCCTGCAAAGATCGGAACTTGAGCCCCAGAAGCCGTCTCAGGACCTTGCCCGAGAGAAAGATTACCTGTCCCATTTTAGGAAACGAGCTCTGTCGTTCCAGGAACCGAAGGCCACTCACCACGATGATCTGTTCCATCTCCGGTGCGCGCGCGCCCGGCAAACTGCCACCCTCGCGATGCAGAATCGCCGTGTCTTCCGCAACCGCAATACGCCAACCCGCCGACCGCGTTCGGAGACAGTAGTCGGCGTCGTCGAAGTACATGAAATATCCCTCCCAGAGCAGACCGATCTGGGCGAGCGCCTCATAAGGAATCAGCACACTTGCGAAGGTCGCGAAGGTATCCGGCTCCTCAAAGTTTTGCGGTCCGTCGAAGTGCGTCGAGTAGCCGCTGAGCGTGCTGACGCGCCCGCCACCCCAGGCCTGCACGCGCGCAGGGTCGTGTTGAAAGTACAGCACCGATCCAACCACGCCCACCCCTGGGCCACACTTCCGCACAAGCTTTTCCAGAGTATCCGGAGGACACACCGTGTCATTGTTCAGAAGCCAGAAGAACTCCGGCTTCGTCTCCATTCCCTTACGCAGGCCTACATTCGTACCGGCAGCGAAACCGAGGTTTGCGCCAGCCTCCAGGACCTGCGCATTTAACCGCAGTCTCCTGATCGCAGCGCAGATTTGTGTAACCGATTCGTCCTCGGAACCGTTATCCACCACGATGACTTGAAGAGGAGAGTAGGTTTGCGCCGCCAGGCTTTCCAGGCACGCAACGGTATCCGACCAGCCGTTCCAGTTCACGACCACACAGCAGACTAGACCAGCTTTACTCACGCTCTTCAGAATACACTCGATGCCGAAATCGAAGCGAAATAAAGGCGAATACGGCCTACAATCAATGCAGGCAGATGAGCACGCATCCCCATCTCGAAGCGCTTCCCTTCGCAGAGGATCGGTTCACGCACCTCCACGTGGATCTGAACAGCTTCTTCGCTTCGGTAGAACAACAGCTCCATCCCGAGTATCGCAACAAGCCGCTCGCCGTTGTACCTACGATTGGGGACACCACCTGTGCCATCGCCGCCAGTTATGAAGCGAAGAAGCTTGGGATCAAAACCGGAACGCGCGTCGGCGAGATGAAGAAAATTTGTCCCGACATCATTTTGGTGCAGGGCAATCACAGCGAGTACGCCGAGTTCTCCCACCGCATCTCCGCCGCAGTCGAACGCGTCTGCCCCGTCGCGCACACGCCGTCGATTGACGAGATGGTCTGCCAGCTTCTGGGACGCGAACAGGAACCGCCACGCGCACGGCAGATCGCCATGGACATCAAGCAGGCCATCAAGGACGATGTAGGCGAAACGCTGCGCTGCTCCATCGGCATGGCGCCTAACCGCTACCTCGCCAAGATCGCCAGCGACATGCAGAAACCCGACGGCCTCATCGGTCTCCTGCCCTCGCAGCTTCCGCGGGCGATCGCGCACCTCGAACTTCGCGATCTTCCTGGCGTCGGCGCACGCACGGAGGTGATGCTCCACAAGAAAAACATCACCACGATGCAGGAGCTTCTCTCACTCGACCGCAACGGCATGCACGCGCTTTGGAACTCCGTCTGGGGCGATCGCCTCTTCCACTGGCTGCGCGGACACAACACCGGTGACGACGGCGCACCGGTGCCCTCGGATATGCAGAAGTCGCTCGGTCACTCGCACGTACTTGCACCCGAGCATCGCTCACCGCAGGGCGCCTGGTCCGTTGCGCACAAACTCATCCACAAAGCCACCATGCGCCTGCGTATGGAGAAGATGGCCGCTGCCTCTCTCTCGCTCACGATCCGCTACGCCCTTACGCGCGAGCAGGCCGCAACGCTCCCCAGGACCAAGAAGCATCTCTCCGGCATCACGCACACGGCCTGGGGCATGGAGGCACGCTTCCCTCACTGCCAGGACACGCTCTCCATTCTGGAGGCGCTGCAGGCCCTCTGGAAGCAATCGCCGATGGGTCCGCTGAACGAGAAGCCCTTCTTCGTCGGTCTGGCTCTCGGTCGCCTGATCCCTGAAAACGAGCAGCAGCCAACGCTCTTTGCCGACCCCAATAACCGCAGTCAGCTCTCGTCGACGATGGACAAGTTGAACCTGAAGTATGGCCACACCACTCTGCACTTTGCCGGCATGCTCGCAGCGCGGGACTCCGCACCGACTCGCATCGCATTTACGCAGATCCCTGTTCAGTACGGCGTGGATTATATGTAGCAGCGACAACCTGCGCGCTTGTCTTTTTCTTGCCGCTTACCAACAAGGCAAAGTCTTTCTGAGATCCCATAAAGAGAGCACGCGTCCATGTGAACTGTAAGAGAACCATCGCGAACGCGTAAGAGATCGCAGAGAAGAGAACGAGAGCCGCCCACGGATGCCCGGGGATCAATCTCCCTAACCCCGGAAGTACCGGCAGGACCTTATGGATGAACATGATCCCCATGGACGCCGCGCCGAAGCGCTCGGCTAACTTCCTTACCGGCGGCACAAATCGAAGGAGCTGGCTGATCTTCACTACCCAGAAGATGCAGCACAGCGCAAGCACAAACGACACGATGGGAACGCCATAGGCCGCGCCGCGCATGTTGTACGCCAGCGGAACACCCCGCTTAATTTCCCACAGGGAAACGCCTATCCCAAGAGCCGTGAAAAGCGCGACCCACCATCGATTCACAGTGAATCGCCTCCATAGGTAACCCGCAAGGAAGAAAGGCATCGCAGCGGCGCATACATTCAGATCCAGGGGCAATCCAAACCAGGGGAAAAATATGGAGTTCACGTAGCTTGCCAGAAGACCGCAAAGCACAACGCCAAGCGTAGTCACCAAACTGCACTTCACAAGAAGCCAGTTGACCACCTGCTGCGTTGCAAAGAGACAGGTAAGGAACCAGAAGACACCGTAGAGCCCCTGCATCTGGTTACCTCCCCAGAGCAGCGTAAGTGCGTGATATCCAAGGCTGTGCGGGTCCGCCCCATGCTTGAGAACATGGAAGACCTCTGCGGGATAGAGCAGGACGAGAAAGGAGACATAGGGAAGCAGCAGATGGATGGATTTCCTGCGAAAGAATTCGCCAAAGTCCGCCTGCGCGGTGTGAAGATAGCCACTCAGGAAAAAGAAAAGTGGCATGTGAAAGAGATAGATGAACCGGTTGAGAAAGCCGTCGACGGTCACATGCCCCAGTACGACCAGCAGAATCCCGAGCCCCTTACAGGCATCGATCCATGGGAGGTATCTGGTGGTTGCAGTGTGTGCATGGTGAGGACTCATAACGTTCAAGCCTCCGTTCTGGCGCGATGTTAGGTCATTCCTCCGGACTTCCACTCCGGTCTTGTGCCACATTGGTGAATTTCCGGTGTGTTTCCCAATTCGGAGAACCGCCCCTGCACTTCGTGGAACCTGGCAACCATAGGAAGCGTATCCTCACAAAACAATGGCCTTTCAGCAACCGACGACTTCATTGCGCGCGGACGCAGCGCTCTTGAGCGCCTTTGCCGCGCTCGTTCTCGTGGTGCACTTTTTCGTGGGCAACGGCTACGGCTTTCACCGCGACGAGCTGCAGTTCCTCGATGACGCCCGCCACCTGCAGTGGGGCTTCGTGGCCTACCCTCCCGTCACCGCCTTCTGCGGCAGAGTGGCCATCGCCCTCTTCGGCATCTCTCCCCAGGTCTTTCGCCTCCCTGCAGCGATCGTCAATGCGCTCTCGCTGGTGCTCCTCGGCCTGCTCGCGCGCGAACTCGGAGGACGCAAGCCCGCCCAGGTGCTCGCTCTCTTCGCGGCTCTGCCCGTCGCGCTCGCCTTCAGTTCGGTGCTGCAGTACAACACCTTCGACTACCTGGCATGGACGATGATCGCTCTCTTCACCGCGCACATCCTGCGCACGGGCGATCAACGGTGGTGGATCGCCGTGGGCGCCGCTGCGGGTTTCGGCATTCTTTCGAAGTACTCCATCGCCTTCCCCGTTCTCAGCCTGGTCGCAGCTCTGGCCATCCTTCCTTCGCAGCGCCATCATCTGCGCAGCCGCTGGTTCTGGATTGGCGCACTCACAATGCTGGTCGTAGCTTCGCCCAATCTCCTCTGGCTCGCACGCCATCACTTCATCACGCTGGAGATGGAACACTTCATCCATCTGCGCGATGTGCGCAACGGCCGCGCCAAGGGGTACTTTACCGATCAGGTCAAGTTCACGCTCTTCGCGTTTCCGCTTGCTGTCGCAGGCCTCATCGCTCTTCTGCGCAGTGCGCAGTTCCGTCTTCTGACCGCGCTTTATCTTGGACCTCTCGTCCTCTTAGCTCTGGCGAAAGGACGCGGTTATTACCTGATGCCGGGTTATCCCGTACTCTTTGCCTCGGGCGCCGTCACGCTCGAACGCCTGCTCCAGGATCGAACGAAAACCATGCGCGTCTGCGTACGGGCGCTCGTGCTCTCGGCGATGCTTGTCGATGCAGCGGCTGTCGCATGGGCCTACCTTCCTATAGGGCACGTCGGTTCCGCTCTCTGGAACTGGCAGATGAAAAACAACTCCGACATGGCCGACGAGGTCGGCTGGCCCGAACTCGTCGCCGACGTGGCCCATGTGCGCGACGCTCTTCCGAAGGAAGACCTGCCCCACCTCGGCATCGTCGCGGACAACTACGGCGAAGCCGGCGCGCTCTCGCTCTACGGTCCGCAGTACGGCCTGCCGACACCGATCAGCGGCGTTAATTCTTTCCACGATCGCGGCTTCGGCCCTTATCCAGCAGAGACCGTCATCGTCGTCGGCGAGAGGTACGCCTCCATCTCGCGCCACTTCGAAAGCTGCGCCCTCGCCGGTCATCTTCACATCCCTTACGGCGTCCGCAATGAAGAGTCTGTGTACCATCCCGACATCTTCGTCTGCCGCCATCTCCGCCAGACCTGGCCCTCGATCTGGCGGGAAAACCAGCGCTTCGGTTAATGGAAAGAAAGACGAAAGCAATCAGCCAAGCAAATCCTTCAGCCCTTTTGCATCTAAACGAGGCTGGGAGATCCGAATATGTTTACGAAGACCCGCACCTTCGCCGCCTGCGCCGTGCTCGCACTGGCCGTCACCGGTTGCAAGAAGACCGATGACAATCGCATCAACTTCACCACGGCCATCGACAACTACTACGCCGCGCATCCGGTCTGCTTGTGGGAGACACCGATGAAGTTCCCCGTGCAGGCAGATACCTCCGACGCCGACAAGACGCGCACCTACGACGCGCTCGTTGACCAGGGTCTGCTCGCCCGCACCACCGCCGAGAAGAAGGTGATGATCATCGCCTCCAAGCAGGTGAACAACTACGACCTCTCCGACAAGGGCCGCTCCGCCTGGACCGCCGATGCCACACAACCCGGCTACGGAAACTTCTGCTACGGCCATCGCAAGGTCACCAGCATCGATGCCTGGACGCCGACCACCAATCAGCCCGGAGCCGTGACGACCGTGCAGTACCACTACTCGCTGACCGGCGCGCCGGACTGGGCGACCAATCCCGAAACTCAGACCGCCTTTCCCAACGTTCGCACCGCGCTTGCCACACCCGCAGCTGGCTCCAATAAGCTCACGCTCACCACCAGCGGCTGGCAGATCACCGGAGGCGGGATAGCCTCTGACCCGGACGCCAACATCGTCCACTAAGACACAAGCGCGGGTGCCCCATGTCCCGCTTCTGGGACATGGGTAATGCGCGAAGCGCATCCATCGGCTTACACAGACGACCCCACCAAAGCCTGCCCCAGATCCCCTACAAGATCCGCAACATCCTCGATCCCCACCGAGTAGCGGATCAGCCGCTCCGGAATTCCCATCGCAGCGCGCTGCTCTGCCGTGCACTCCACATGACTCGTCGTCGCGGGGATCCCGGCAAACGTCTCCACATGGCCCAGCGAAGCCGCACGATGCGCGAGCTTCAACCGCTCCATCACCGCTGCCACTTCCAATCCCTCGCGCAAGGTAAAGCTCAACATGCCGCCGAAGCCGCGCATCTGTTCGCGCGCTACAACATGCCCTGCGTTGCTTTCAAGCCCTGGATAAAACACCTGCTCCACTGCAGCATGGTTCTCTAGAAAACACGCGACCGTCATCGCATTGCTGTTGTGCCGCTCCACACGCAGGCTGAGCGTCTTCAAACCGCGAGCAATCAGGTAAGCCGAAAAAGGCTCCAGCACAGCACCGTTGATCTCGCGGTATTCGTAGACGTGACGGACAAGCTCCTTCGTTCCGCAGAGAATGCCGCCAAGCGCATCGCCGTGGCCGCAGAGGAATTTACTCGCCGAATGAATGACGAGATCGCTTCCCAGCGCAAGCGGATTTTGATTGATCGGTGTCGCCACCGTGTTGTCCGTGACCACAATCGCGCCAACGGCCTTCCCCGCAGCCGCCAGCTTCGCAATGTCCACAACCTTCAGCGTCGGATTCGTCGGCGTCTCCAGATACAGCAGACGGCAACCCTTTGCGATCTCCGCAAGGATCGCGGCCTCATCGTCTGTGGAGACCAGCGTCACCTCCACGCCAATCTTGGGTAGAAACTCCACGAAGACGCGGTTCGTTCCGCCATAGGTATCGGTGATCGAAACCACGCGCTCTCCCGGCTTCACCAGCGAGTACAGCGTGTTGCTGATCGCAGCCATGCCCGAGGAAAAACTCACAGCCGCCTCAGCCTCTTCCAGCGACCGCACCTTCTCTTCCAGAAGCGCAACGGTAGGGTTTGTGTTGCGCGAATAGATGTGCCCCGGACGCTTCATCAGCGCAACGTCGCGCCACTCCTCAACGGTCTCGTAGCCGAAACTGATCGCCGGTACCAGCGGCATCTGCGCTGCGCCATACGCATGCGGTTCTTCTTCGCCCGCCCACAGTGCGCGTGTTGACCTGCCTGCATTTTTCATTGAGCCCACCTGCCTTTTATACTCAGCGCCCCGGAACCGCCAGGGGCCTTGCCAGATACTCGTGCGGCCCATCCGCTCCGAGTAGATACTTTACAAAGTAATCCCACCGTCGCCGCATCATGTACGCCGACGCATCCGCATAGCCATGGTGCACGTTCGGAATCATGATCAGGTCGAAGTCCTTGTTCGCTTTGATCAAAGCATCCACGACCAGCAGCGTATTGTTCGGTGGAACGTTATCATCCATAGTGCCATGCGCCAGCAACAGGTGGCCACGCAGGTTCTTCGCCAGTGACTCATTGGCCTGGCTCTCGTAGTTTTTCCCATCGAGCAGACCGATCCACTTCTCCGCCCAGTCATCCTCGTAGACGCGGTTGTCGTGGTTGCCACTCTCCGCGATGCCCACCTTATAGAATTCTGGATACCGAAACATCGCATCCGCCGTGGCATTGCCCCCACCCGAGTGACCCCAGATACCGACGCGGTCCAGATCCATCCATGGGTTTTCCGCAGCAAGCTGCTGGATCGCCGCGATCTGATCGGGCAGCGTGTTGTCACCAAGGTTATTGAAGTACGCGTCATGAAACTTCTTCGACCGGAAGGGCGTTCCCATCCCATCCAGGGCAACCACGATGAATCCAAGCTCTGCCAGCGCCTGGTTATCTTTGCGCGAAGCCGAGAAGCTGCGCGAACCCACAGAGCCAGTCTGAGGTCCGGGATAGATGTAGTTCACCACCGGATACTTCTTCGTCGCATCGAAGTGCGATGGCTTGAACATCAGGCCGTAGAGATCCGTCTTCCCATCACGCGCCTTCGTCACAAACGGCACCGGAGGCACCCATCCCGCAGCCTTCAGGCGTGTGATATCGGTGTGCGCGATCTCCGCTATGGTCTTTCCGGTGTTGTCACGCAGGACGACCACCTGCGGCACATCCGGCCGAGAGTACGCATCGACGAAGTGCTTTCCGTCCGGCGAAAGCGTGATCGCGTGGTCCGCATCCTCCGGCGTCAGCAACTTCAACCCCGATCCATCCAGATTCACGGTGTAGAGATGGACGAAGTAAGGATCGCGTCCCGGCTCCTTACCCGAGCCAAGAAAGGTAACGACGCGCGTGTCTTCGTCGACGTGCAGGACCTGCGTCACGTTGCCTTCGCCGTGCGTAATCTGGTTATTCAGCTTCCCCGTCGTTGCATCGTAGAGATAAAGCTGTCCCCAGTTATCGCGCTCGGAGAACCACAGCACCTCGTTCGACTTTGCAAGATACTTCCAGTTCACCTTGCCGTTGCCGCTCTCAAAGTACGTGGCAACCTTCTCTTGCATCACATCGCGCACATCCCCGGTCGCTGCGTCCGCGATCCGCAGATTCTCTTCGCGGTGGTTCCGCGACGTCGACAGGAACGCAAGCTGCTTCGCATCCTCAGACCACTGCACATCGTCCCATCCGCCGTAGCAGGAGATGTCGTCGCATAACGAGCTGCGATGCTGATCCGGCGCCATCTTCAACCGCGTCACCTTGCCGCTGGCAGCGTCGACGATGACGCGCTCGATCATCGTCACATCCTTATCCCCCGGCAACGGATACTTCCATGCCTCCAGCTTCGGATGCCCCACCACCGTACTCACCAGGTACATCTCGCCCGTCTTACGCTGGTCCTGCTGAAACGTCGCAATCGACTTGGAATCCGGCGACCAGACGACGATCGGCTTGTCCGTATGCTTCCAACCGGCGTTGTCCGTAGCGTAACCAAAGTCCTTCACGCCATCCCGTGTAAGCTGCCTCTCCTGCTTGCTCGCGACATCGCGGACCCAGAGGTTCCAGTCGCGAATAAAAACGACCATCTTCCCATCGGGGGAAAGTGCCGGATCACGCTCCCCGCCGCGTCGGCCCGTGGCTCCACTGTCTGGCGCAGGCTTCTCGCTCCTGGCCCCTGTGGCAACATCCATCGCAAAGTTGAAGGGCTTGCCACCCGTCCGCTCGCGCCACGTCACCACACCGTCTCCCTGCCAGAGAACGCGATCCACGGCGTGATCCACGAGAGGCGCCGTACCGCTTTCGAGCATGGACTCTGCCCGCGCATAGTCTGCGGCTGTGACGGTGGAAGTTTGTGCGGGGAAAACAGGTGTCAGCAGTAAAGACAAGAAAGCGAGGGTGCTCGGAAAGAAAAGCCTCATGACTGCATCCTATCGAAGCGCCCTCACTTCCCACGGATCTTCCACAGAAACTGCCGAAAGAAACCGAGCCATATCGGGACATCCGTCCCCGGCATCTGCAGCCGCCGCGTCAACGCACGAAGCCGCACCTCGCTCGCATTCCCTGGAAAGCGCTGCATGTATCCCGCCTCCTCCAGAGCCTCGCGCAGGACCGCATCCAGTAACCCGAGCTGTTCCGCCGTGGCAGGTGATGCATCGGTAGAAACACGCCCTGGCGCAACATCTCCACGCACCAACTCGTACAGAATCACCGCCGCCGCCTGCCCCAGGTTCATCGAAACATTGGTTGCGACCATCGGAATCGTAAGCAGCCGCTGGCAGTGCGAGAGCGACTCGTTCGAAAGTCCCGTCTTCTCCGAGCCAAAGAGAATCGCGATCTTGCCCTCGCCGACATGCTCCAGAACGCTGGGAAGGGCATCCACCGGATGCTCCGGCTTGCGCTCTCCCACCGCTGTTGTCCCATAGACGAGTTGGCAGTCGGCAACGGCCTCGGCCACGCTCGCGAACTCCCGCGCCGCCTGCAGCACATGCGAAGCGTTCACCGCGCTTCGCGCCTCGGCCAGCGGAATGGAGTAGTCATTGACGAGACGCAAGTCGTCAAAGCCGAAGTTGCTCATCGCCCGAGCTACTGCGCCGATATTCAGCGGATTCCGCGCCCCCACCAGCACCACAACAACACGTTCGCGCAATCCAGCCTCATTTTGCATGACTTCCATTCTATGCAGTGGCTCCCAGCTGTAGCCGCCCTCTAGGACGATAGACTGGAAGTATGGCCACGTACACGCAGCCCACAGATCCGGCGCTCCTCAACCCTGCCGTGCTCGCTGCCGATCTGCGAGCGGAAGTGGAACGAGCCTCCCTTTACTTCGCCTCGCTGGATGAAGCCACGGCTTCCCAGCCGCTCGCTCCCGGCAAATGGTGCACCCGTCTCACCGTCGGCCACCTCATCGACTCTGCCGGTAACAACCTGCAGCGCATCGTCCGCCTCGGCATCGACGAAAGCCTCGACCTCCCCGGCTACCGGCAGAACGAATGGGTCGCCGTGCAGCGTTACGATCTCCGCCCCTGGGCCGAGATCCGCGAACTCTGGCGTGCTCTGAACCTTCATCTCGCCCACGTCATCGCCCAGATCGACCCCGCTCATCTCACGCGCGTCTGGCACTTCAGCGAAGGTGACGTCACGCTCGGCTTTATCGTCGAAGACTACATCGCTCATCTGCGCCATCATCTCAACGCTCTGCCGGAGTACAGCGCCCAGTAAGATGGCCGATAACTTCGCACAGACCGTCAAAGCACAGGCCGACATCGTCAAGATCATCGGCGAGTACGTGAAGCTGCGCAAATCCGGAGCGCAGAACTACTCCGGCCTCTGCCCCTTCCATAAGGAAAAGTCTCCTTCGTTCTCCGTCAATGCAACGCACAGTTACTTCTACTGCTTTGGCTGCCACGAAAAAGGCGACGTCTTCTCCTTCGTGCAGAAGCTGGAAAACATTCCATTTCCCGAAGCCGTGCGCGTGGTCGCGCAGAAGTGCGGCATCCCTCTGCCGAAGCGCGAGTTCAACTCGCCGGAAGAGGCACGCGACGCAGGTATCCGCAAGCAGCTCCTCGACATTCATGAAGCGGCCACGCAGTGGTTCGAAGGCCATCTCAAATCTCCCGAAGCCGCACGCGCACGCGAGTACCTTACCAGCCGTGGCGTCACGCCGGAGACCATCGCGAAGTTTCGCATCGGCTATGCGCCGGATGACTTCAACGCCATGCGAGACGCGATGGCCAAGCTCTTCAACGATGAAGCCATGCGCGCCAGCGGCCTCTTCTCTTCAAAAGAGCAGGATGACAACGGTCGTCCACGCGGCTCCCTCTACGCACGCTTTCGCAAGCGCATCACCTTTCCGATCGCGAACGAGCAGGGCCGCGTCATCGCCTTTACCGCCCGCGCTTTGGACAGCGACGAAAAATCCGGCGCGAAGTATATGAACTCGCCAGAGACGCCGCTCTACACGAAGGGCAACGTCCTCTTCAATCTCGACAAGGCTAAAGCCGCCATCCGCGCGCAGGACTTCGCTCTCCTCGTCGAAGGTCAGATGGACTGCATCTCTGTCTTCATGGCCGGCGTGCAGCCCGTGATCGCGACGAGCGGAACCGCCTTCACCGAGGCACAGGTCCGCCTGCTTTCGCGCTTCACCAAGCGCGTTGTTGTGAACTTCGACCCAGACACTGCAGGCGCCAACGCCGCAGAAAAATCGCTTTCGCTTCTCACGGAAGAAGACTTCGAAGTCAAAGTCGTTACGCTCGAAGGTGGCCTCGACCCCGATCGCTACGTGCGCGAGCATGGCATCAAGGCGTACGCCGACGCACTCCGCACTGCGAAGCCGCACGCCGACTACCTCATCGAACGCGCCCGCGTCCTCTATCCGCAGAAGACTGCCGAGGCCAAGGTGAAGGCGGCCAACTACCTTCTCCCGCACATCCGCCGCCTGCCCTCCGCGATCCAGCGGCAGGACTTCGTCACCAACGCCGCGCAGAAGCTCGGTATCGACGACGCTCTGCTTCGCGAAGAACTGCGCCAGGCTGCTGCCGCCCGCGTGGAAAGCGTGCGCTCCAGCGGACGCGACGCTCTACACGAGACCGAGCGCATTCTTCTCCGCGCCCTCGTTCGTCCTGAGACCGACCCCGCCCGCGTCCACGCAGCCACCGAGATTGGCATGCACCCGGAGTGGGTCGAAGGCCTCACCTCGGGCACGCTCCTGGAACGCCTCGCCAACTCGCCAGTGACCGACAATCCGCTCGACGCAGCCAGCGGTGCGGAAGAACATCTGATCCTCGCGCGCGTCCTGGAAAATGATGCGGAGACGGACAGCAACGCGCTCGTCCTCGACGTGCGCAACGCCCTCAATACGCTCGAGAGGGGACGCATGGAGCGCCGCCAGCGCGAACTCCGCGCACTGATGGCCGACGCCGAGCGCCGCGGCGACAGCGAAGCCGGCAAGCAGTTCGCCGCCGAAGCCGCCCAGATCGCCCGATCCCTCCGCCTTCTCTAAAAATCCCGTGCCCCATTCTTTCGTAGCTTCATCGCGAAAGGGTGGGGTCGCGCAGAGCGCACAAACCAGATTGATAGGGAATCAAAAACAAGGGTGCCCCATGTCCCGCTTCTGGGACATGGGTTATGCGCAAAGCGCATCTTTCGCTCGAAGAGCGACCTCAATAGCTTGAGAAAAAGCAGATCTCTCCGCTACGCGACGATAAAGCTGTCGCTCCGGTCGAGATGACGACGGACCTCACCCCACCACACGCATAACCACCGTCATTTCGACCGAGCGCGGAGCGGGAGCGGAGAAATCTGTTTCTGTTATGTGCCGAAGGCACATCTGATCGCTACGCGATAACAAAAGCAGATCCCTCCGCTACGCTTCGGGATGACAAAACGGGATGACAAAAACGTCAACTGACTTGCTTACGTCACCGACTGCAGGTGAAACGTAATCGTCCCCCAGAACAGCTTCGCCCTGATCTGCACCGGCAGATGCCGCGGATCGTCCGTGTACCAGATCGTGATCGTCCCACGATTCTTCACCACACCCGCATCCGCCGTAGGCTGCACACGGATCGTCTGGAAGGTGCCCGCTGGCGTCTTCACCTCTTCGTGAGCCTCCACCCGCATGGTTACAGCGACCGTACGCATCGCATCCGCGAGAGGCAGCTTGATATCTCCACCAGGAATCAGCCGCTGCGATCCGACATAAAAGATTCCCGAAAGAGAATCGGTGACACAAGCAGGTATCGGAGCCTCAAGCTGCTTCACAGTACCCTTGACCAGGTTGCGCTCCACCTGCACCTGCTTGCCAAGTTGCCCCGCCGCTGCCGGTGGCTGGAAGATCAGGTCGCTCGAGACCTTCCTTCGTCCCTCTTGCGTCTGCTTGCTGAACCCGACCGAGCATCCCGTCTGCGTGTTGAAGCTCGACTGAAAGCGGTCCACCACTTGGTAGATCATGTTCGTCGCGCCCACCGTGTCCGCCGTAGCGGAGACCTTCGTCACCGGCCCCACCTGCTCCAGCTTGAAGACCGCTACGCCGGCGGTGAAGACGCGCCAGTCCACGGCATACGTTAGCGTCTGTTTCTGGGGAAAGCTGTATCCCGCCGCAGGAGGCTGTAGTGCAGGCGCCTGCGCCGGATCGACCCCACCCCGCGGAGAGACAAAATTTGAAAGCTTCTGCGCCAGGGTCGTCTTTGGCGTTACCTGGGGCGTCGCCTGCGCACGCACTCCCACCCACGAGCCCGCCAGCATCGCTCCACAAACCCATCGCCTGCAATGATTCAAACCGTTCAGAACACGTTCCCTTCGAGAGCAAAGCGGTGCAAAAAACAAAATCGGATTCAGCGCGAAAACCACACCATCCGCACCACCAGAGCAGCATACACAGCCGCCGCCCCCATCAGAGCATTGTACTCACGGTGTTTGACGTAGAGTGCTTTGGAGAAGCTTCCGCTCCCGCGCCCCACCTTGGCCGGTGTAATGCGGGGCAAAAGTCTCGGCACCGCCCGCGCGTACCCCTCGAACTCCGGAAAGTGCCCACGCAGAAACTGCTCTTCGCTCCGTATCGTCGGCAGGTAAATGGCTAAAAATAAAGCTCCAAGCGCCACGGCAATCTGCCATCGCGTACTCGCACCGGCAAACCCGAAGGCGATCAGGATCGATCCCAGATAGAGCGGATTCCGCACATACGCATAGGGACCGGTCATGGCCAATTCGGCGTTTTTCTTCACGTAGCCTGACGCGTATCCGCGCAGCCAAAGCCCCGGCACCACCAGAAAGAAACTCCACACGATCGATACAGGCGTAGGCCGGGCCAGCCATAAAAACACCGCCGCAAATACGAACCCCAGCGGCACACGGACCCTCCGCGCAATCTTCTGCCAACTCATCTCTGCTCACGCCCTTCCAGCAACTGCAACGCCGCGCGACGCACATCCGCCACAGAGATCCGCAGCAGACCCGCTTCGGCCTCTTTATATCTTCCATGATCCGTAACGCTCGCGCCGTCTCGCAGGACCACAAACCGCGGACGCGAACCAATGTTCCTACCCGGATAAGGCCCATTCCGCGCCGGGTCTGTGGGTCCAAAGATACCCACCAACGGCACTCCCAAAGCATCCGCGAGATGTAAGGGCCCCGTATCCCCACCAATAAAGAGAACGGCCCGCCGCATCATCGCGATCAACTGCGGCAGAGTGCTCTCGACGGCCTCAGCCCTGCCATCACTCGCCGTTACCACAGCCGCCGCCAACAAATCTCCACCCGGCACCGCATTCACCAGCACCCGATATCCGCGCTCTACCAGATCGGCCGCCACCGCTCCATACCGCTCCGCAGGCCACTGCTTCGCTCCCCAGCCGGCCCCGGGTGCAATCACCACGATCTTGCGTTCATCTGCGGCCAGCAAAATCCGGCACCACCGCTCTGCCGTCGCATCCACCGGAAGAACAACTTCCCCGGTATCAACCTCGGGGACCAGAGCGCGAGCGATCTCCACGGCCTGGTCGATCACATGCACGCTCTCCGTCTTCACACGCGACGTATAAAACCATCGCGACTGCTTCTCGCGCGGATCCTCACTTCCGATAACCACGGAAGCCCCACTCATCCGCGCAATCACCGCCGAACGGATCGACCCCTGCAGATCCAAAGCCACGTCATACCTGCAGGCCCGCAGCTCAGCACGTAACCGCAAGACATCCTTGATGGTCGCTGGGGAGAGAGGGCTCTTCCCCCACACCTTTGTTGGAGCCAGGTGAACACGATCCACCAGCGGCATCGTGCCGCTCGCATCCTGCAAGAGCGCAGACCATCGTGGCTCGATGACCCAGCCGATCTCAGCATCCGGCATCCGCGCGCGCAGACCGGCGACCGCAGGCATCGCATGCAGCACATCGCCCATCGCTCCCACGCGCACGATCAGGATGCGTTTAACCATGCAGATCCTTCACGATCAACTGTTCCATCTGCTCCAGCACCAGCGCGGGCGAATCGAACTCCACGCGAAGCTCCGCCACCGTAACCGGCCCAACCTCGCGCAGGCGCGTCAGCATCGCCTCATCCAGCTTCACAAAGTCCTTCGCCGTCGTCACCCATCCATCCGCACCTGCAATCTTCGCCCGCCGCAGCAGCGCCGTCACGTCCGCATCGTTGTAGACGTGATGATCGCGGAAGGCCATCTTGCCGCTCGCCGCAGGAAGCATGGCAAAGAAATCCTTGGGCCGCGCCAGACCACAGAACGCGAACGGCTTGTTCGACTCCGCCTTCAGGCACAAGACCCGTCGCGCCACCCACACGAACTTGTTCGCTCCGCAGAGCCGCTCCACCACAGGCCGCAGCTCATCTGCCTCGTCCTCGCGCAGCAACACCGCGCCCGCGCGCGCCAGATTCTCCAGCGGCTCACGAAGATTCCCTGCAGGCAGCAGATGATCGCGTAGATCCTCGCGCGTCAGCAGCACAACATCCACGCTCCGACGCAGACGCCGGTGCTGAAACCCGTCGTCCAGCAGATGCAGATGATGCCTGCCTCGTCCACCACTTCGCTCCGCCAACTCACCCGCCGTCAGGCGATCCGCACCGACGAATACTGGCACCTTGGGCAGAGCCTGCGCCAGCATCAACGCCTCATCGCCAAACCTCGAAGCGGGTCCGGCGGCATCCACACGCTCCACCACCTTCGAGCGCCGTCCATATCCGCGCGTCAACACGTCCACCGTGTATCCACTCGCCATCAGCAGCTCCGCCAGCGCGGCCACTACAGGCGTCTTGCCCGCTCCACCGGCAGACAAGCTTCCCACACTTACCACCGCTCGCTTCAAACTGAAGACGCGATACGGCTCATGATCGAATGCATAGTTCCTGCTCTTGACCACTGCGCGATACGCCCACGTCAGCGGCCACAAAAACGGTCTCCTCAACTCCTCACCCCCGCTCTCAAAATCGGCAACAGACGCTCCATCACCCTCTTCGTCGCTCCTGCCTGCGATTCAAAAAACTCTTTCCCACGCAGACCCATACCCTCATCGTCCCCTTGCAACAGACGCTCTATCTCTTCACAGAGTTCCTCGGCAGAGACAATCCGCACCGCATCCTCTTCGCGCATGGCGTCCACCATGCCGCGAAAGTTCGCGTAGTGCTCTCCCATCATCACCGGAACGCCCCACTGCGCGGCCTCCAACGGATTATGCCCACCCATCGCCACCAGGCTTCCACCCACAAATGCCGCATCGCCGAGCGCATACATCGCAGCCAGTTCGCCAATGGAATCCAACAACAAAACATCACCAGCAAGTAGCGCTTCGTGCCCCATTCTTTGCGCAGCTTCATCGCGCAAAGAATGGGGTCCGGATGCTCCAGGCAAACCGACACGCCAGGCACTCAACCGAACACATCGCAACCCGCGACTCTCTATCAGCTTCGCCACAGCATCGAACCTCTGCGGATGCCGCGGAGCCAGCACCATCACGGCATCCTGCCCACGCCAGCAATCCAGCAACGGGCTCTCCTCACCCTCCAGCGTGCTTCCGCACACCAGCACACGGGTCTCCTCCGTCGGCAAAGCCGCCCGCACCGACTCTACCAACGCGCTCTCTTCCTCAACCCTTACGTCATACTTCAAATTTCCCGTGGTCTCGACCCACTGCGAACCGATCATCCTCCAACGCCACGCGTCCTCCTGGCTCTGCGTCAGGATCAGCCGCACCTTCGCCAGCAGAGGCTTCCAAAGCCGGCTCAGCTTCATATATCGCGGAAAGCTCCGATCCGACACACGTCCGTTCACCACCACCACAGAAACTTCGGCCCGCTCACACTCCACCAACACACGTGGCCAAAGTTCGCTCTCCATCAGCACCAGAGCGCAGGGCCGCAGAGCCCGCAGATAAGCCCGCACCGCAAACGCGAAATCCAGCGGAAAGTAAAAGACCCTCTCCGCACCGTACTTTTCCCGCGCCAGCTTCTGCCCCGCAGCCGTCGTCGTCGAAAGCGCCACGCGCAGACCGGATTCTTCGATCGCGGCGATCAACCGCCCCGCCGCCAGCACCTCACCCACGCTCACCGCATGCAGCCAGACCACGTTGGGCTGCACCCGCAGCCGCGCGGGAACAAATCCCAGCCGTTCCCCTAAACCTTCGCGATACCGTCCGCTCGTCAGCATCCGCAGAACCCACCACGGCGCGCTCACAATAAGCGCCAGCGTGAGACCCAAGCTATAAAGCCACATCATTCTGTACACAAACTCCCGCGCTCACGCGTCCAATCTTTTGCCGACTGCAACAGGGAAGATGATAATCGCCACAACCATGAATCTCCGCCGCCTTGTCTCGATCGCCGCCCTTCTGCTCTTTGCCGTTACCGCGAATGCAGCAAAAAAAGAAGCTCCGCCCCTCGCCGACATCGCCACCTACCCGATGCTGGAAAAGCACGGCAAAGAACTGGTCACCATCGCCGCCGACCCCTATGACACCCGCGCCCGCGCCGACTTCTTCCGCATCGACTACGTCGGACACAGCATCCTTCCCATCCGGATCATCATCCGCAACGACTCCGACCATCCGCTCGACCTCTCCGCCGTGCGCATCCAACTCGAACCGAAAAACGGCGGCAAGCTGCCCGCTGCGCTTCCCGAAGAGATCCATCGCCGCGTCTTCCACGTCAAGAACCCGGCACAGCAAAAGAAGCTACCCTTCCCGACGCCCAGCTTCTCCACACCGGTCGACAAAAAGATCCTGCAGGACGACACCGACTTCAGCTTCCGCGCGGCCACGATAGCTCCCCACACTACGGCCTCCGGCTTCCTCTTCTACGACATCGCCGACCTGGACGACGACTACCCTCTCCGCGGCGCGGATCTCTACTTCAAGATGATCAAAACCAACGACGGAAAAGGCAGCACCGAACTCTTCCCCTTCACCCTTCCCTTCGACAAGTACCTTGCCACCAAATCCTCCGCTCCACCCTCCGGCGGCCATGTAGTCAAAACCGACAAATAAACAACAGATCCCTCCGCTTCGCTACGGGATGACAAACAATACGCGGGTGCCCCATACATCGCGCTCTTTGCGATGTGTGGGCAATGCGCAAAGCGCTTCCATCGAGCAAAGCTCTACCCTCCCATCCGCGAGACAATAACCTTGGTGCCTAACAAAACACTGATCCGCGAGGCCACCCCAGCCGACGCCCCAGAGATTGTCTCCCTCATCCGCGAACTCGCCGCCTACGAGCGCGAACCCGCCTCCGCCATCCTCACGGAAGAGGACATCCTCCGCGACGGCTTCGGCCCGACGCCCTACTTCCACTGCCTCATCGCCGAACAGGAGGGAGAGGTCGCCGCCTTCGCTCTCTACTTCTTCCAGTACTCCACCTGGGAGGGCCGCCCCGCGCTCTATCTCGAAGATCTCTTCGTCCGCGAGTGCTTCCGCAAACTCGGCATCGGCAAAGCCCTCTTCCAGCGCCTCGCACGGATCGCCCTCGATCACAACTGCACGCGCTTCCAATGGGAGTGCCTCGACTGGAACCAGCCCGGCCTGGACTTCTACGAGGCCAACGGTGCAAAGGTTATGCGCGAATGGCTGAATCTACGCATCACCGGCGAGGCCCTCAAGGCCCTGGCTACTCCAGAAAAATAAGCCCGCTTCGGAGATATCCGGGCAAAAAATCTGCAAGGCGCAGCGCACCTAAAAACCGAACACCCTTACGTCATACCCTCAGGAAAACCCTAAGACAAGAAACAAAAAGCCGGGTGCCCCATGTCCCGCTTTTGGGACATGGGTTATGCGCAAAGCGCATCGTTCGCTCGAGGAGCAACCCCGAGAGTGAAACAGCTCAACAGCAGATCCCTCCGCTACGCTACGGGATGACAAAGAGGGGTCGGAGAGACGAAACGCCCAAAATCCCCGCACGATATCCTGAAAACAACATGTCCATCGCCATCCAGACCCGGAAACTCCGCCCCGAGGCACAGCTACCCAGGTACGCCCACACCGGCCCCTGGGGCGATCTTGCCGCTGATCTCTACGCCTCCGAAGCCGCCGTCATCTCCCCCGGCAGCACCACGCTCGTCCCCACCGGGATCGCCATGGCCTTCCCCGCGGACTACGGAGCGCTCGTCGAAGATCGCAGCGGCCTCGCCGTTAAAGGCATCACAACCCTGGCGGGCGTCATCGACCCCGGCTATCGCGGTGAAATCAAAGTCGTTCTCACGAACGTCAGCGGAGCGCCTATCACCCTGGCCGCCGGAGACCGTATCGCCCAGCTCCGCATCGTCCAACGTCTGCAAGCCGAATTTGTCGAAGTGGAAAACCTGGACGAAACCACACGCGGGAGCGGCGGATTTGGCAGCACCGGCGCGTAATCCGGCATTTGACCTAAGCAAGCTACAATTTAGGAAAGCGAGCTATGGCCAATCAGGAAGTTCAGCAACAGAATCCCGACGTCCCGCAGCCGGTAGAGATCACACCGGCGCTCCTCAAGCTGCACAACATCACCGACGACGAGTATGCGAAGATCCACGCGACCCTCTGTCGCACGCCGTCGCTCACCGAGCTTGGCATCTACTCCGTCATGTGGAGCGAACACTGCTCCTACAAGTCCAGCAAGGTCCACCTGAAGCGCCTGCCCACGAAAAGCGATCTAGTGGTCCAGGGCCCTGGAGAAAACGCCGGCATCATCGACGTCGGCGAAGGCTGGGCATGCGCCTTCAAGATCGAGTCGCACAACCACCCCAGCTACATCGAGCCCTATCAGGGCGCGGCCACCGGCGTCGGCGGCATCCTCCGCGACATCTTCACCATGGGCGCGCGTCCGCTGGCCGTGATGGACTCCCTCCGCTTCGGGCCGCTCGACGCAAAAGACGCAACGGAAGCCGCGAAGAACCGCCAGATCATGGAAGGCGTCGTGCATGGAGTGGCCGGATACGGCAACTGCTTTGGCGTCCCCAACCTCGGCGGCGAGACCCGCTTTGAGGATTGCTACTCGGGCAATCCCCTTCTGAACGCCTTCGCCCTCGGCCTCGTTCGCAGGGATGAGATCTTCTATGCCAAGGCCACCGGCGTCGGCAATCCGGTGATCTACGTTGGCGCAAAGACGGGCCGCGACGGCATCCACGGAGCTACGATGGCCTCCGAAGAGTTCACCGAAGGCTCCGAACAGAAGCGCCCCAACGTGCAGATGGGCGATCCGTTCCTGGAAAAGCTCCTCCTCGAAGCCTGCCTCGAAGTGATGCATCTCCCCTCGCATGCTGTCCTTGGTATTCAGGACATGGGCGCCGCCGGTCTGACCTGCTCCATCTGCGAGATGGGCGCGCGCGGCGGTGTCGGCCTCGACGTCGAACTCGATCTCGTTCCTCAGCGCGAAACCGGCATGACGAGCTACGAGATCATGCTTTCGGAATCGCAGGAGCGCATGCTCCTCGTCGCCGAAAAGGGCAAGGAACAGGAAGTCCTCGACGTCTTCGCCAAGTGGGGTCTGGACGCCGCCATCGTCGGCACGGTCATCGAAGAGAACCGCATGAAGATCCGCCAGCACGGCGTTCTGGTCGCGGACCTCTCCAACGAATCGCTCACCGACGAAGCTCCGCTCTACAACCGCCCCGTGGGCGTATGGAAGGCTCCCGTCCCGCTCGACCCGCCCGCATGGGTTCTCGACGAACTGCAGAAGCCGCGCGATTACACTGCCGACCTCAAAAAGCTCCTCGCCTCCGGCAACATCTGCGACAAAAAGTACATCTTCGAGCAGTACGACAGCATGGTCCAGACCAACACCGTGCAGGGCCCCGGCGGAGAAGCCGGCGTCATGCGTATCAAGGGCACGGGCACCGCAGGTCACGAGCGCGGCCTGGCCATGGCCCTCGCAGGAAACGGCCGCTGGACGTGGCTCGATCCCAAGCTCGGAGCGATGCACGCCGTCGCAGAAGCCGCACGCAAGGTCGCCTGCACTGGTGCCAAGCCCGTCGCCGCGACCAACTGCCTCAACTTCGGCAATCCCATGAAGCCCGAGATCATGGCCCAGCTCTCACAAGCCATCGATGGCATCGCAGAAGCCTGCACCGCCCTCGGCACACCCATCACAGGCGGCAACGTCTCCCTCTACAACGAAACCCGTATCGGCGGCGAAGCCGTAGGCATCTACCCGACACCCGTTATCGGGATCGTCGGCATCATCGATGATGTGACCAAGGCGGTTCCGAGCGGCTTCGTGCAGCGCAATGACGAAGTCATTCTTCTGACGGGGGCATCCTCCATAAGCGAACGCTCCTCTGAAGATCTCGTCAGGGAACTTGGCTCGACCGCCCTCGCACAGTCCGTCTTCGGTACGACCTGGGGAACTCCTCCCGCCTTCAACCTGCAGGACGAAGCAGCGCTTCACAAGCTGCTGCAACTCTTGGCGAAGGAAGGCCTCATCACCTCGGCCTTCGATCTCTCCGATGGCGGTCTTGCCGTGGCCCTGGCAAAGTCCTGCGTGAAGGGCAATGTCGGCTGCGAGATCTTCCCGTCGCATCTCAACAACTCCATCCGGCGGGTCAGCGAGTTCTTCTCGGAGACCCCTGCCGTCATCGTCACGGCGCGCCCCGGCACCTTCGCAAAGATCGACGCACTCACGGAAAAGGTTGGCACCATCTTCGCCCAGCACATCGGCATCACCGGCGGCGACCGCCTCACCATTCCGTTTGAAGATGCAAGCATCCGCATCTCGGTGGAAGATCTCTCCCTCGCATTCAACGAAAAGTTATCGGCTGAGCCCATCGGGCAGGAGGTACTGGCGTGAACGAACTCCTGGACGATCTTTCCACGATGGAAGCCGACGACCACTTCGACAAACTCCGCGAAGAGTGCGGCGTGATGGCCATCTACAATCATCCCGACGCTGCCCGCCTCACCTACTGGGGCCTCTACGCTCTGCAGCATCGCGGACAGGAGTCCGGCGGTATTGCTGTCTCCAACGGCGACGAGATCACCGACCTCAAGGGCATGGGCCTCGTCTCCGAGATCTTCACTGATCCCGTTCTGGAAAAGCTTCCCGGCCACATCGCCATCGGCCACACGCGCTACTCCACGACGGGCGACTCCGCCCTTCTGAATGCGCAGCCCATCTCCGTCGAGAGCACCAAGGGCCAGATCGTCATCGCCCACAACGGCAACCTGGTGAATCTCGGCACCGCCCGCGAGCGCCTGGAGCGCGACGGCGCGATCTTCTCCACCACCTCCGACTCCGAGATCATCGTGCAGCTCATCGCGCACTCCAAGCACAGCACGCTTGTGGATTGCATCGCAGAGTCGCTCTCGCAGGTCGAAGGCGCCTTCTCCATCGTCATGATGACGCGCAATCGTATCTTTGCTGCGCGCGATCCGCACGGCTTCCGCCCGCTTTCGATGGGTCGTATCAAGGGCGAGGACGGCGCTCCGGACACCTTCGTCTTTGCTTCTGAGACCTGCGCCTTCGATCTGCTGAAGGCAAAGTACGAGCGCGATATCAAGCCCGGCGAACTCGTTATGGTCTCCGAAGACGGCGTCACCTCGCGCTACTTCAACACCGAGACCAAGCAGGCCTCCTGCGTCTTCGAGCATGTCTACTTCGCCCGCCCGGACAGCCGCATCTTCGGCCGCTGGGTACAGCAGAGCCGCGAGGAGATGGGCAAGACCCTCGCGCGCGAATCCGGCGTCCCCGCCGACCTCATCGTTCCCGTACCGGACTCCGGCGTCACCGCCGCTATCGGCTACGCGACGGAGTCCGGCATCCCCTTCAACTTCGGCCTCATCCGCAACCACTACGTGGGCCGCACCTTCATCCAGCCGGAACAGCGCGTCCGCGACTTCGGCGTGCGCATGAAGCTGAACCCCGTCCGCGCCCTGCTTGAAGGCAAGCGCGTCATCCTCATCGACGATTCGATCATCCGCGGCACCACCTCACGCAAGATCGTTCGCATGTGCCGCGCCGCCGGTGCCACAGAAGTCCACATGCGCATCTCCTGTCCGCCGACCATCTCGCCCTGCTTCTACGGCGTCGACACCCCCAGCAAGAAAGACCTCATCGCCGCCAACAAATCCATCGACGAGATCTGCGCCTTCATCGAAGCCGACTCCCTCGCCTACCTCTCGCTCGACGGGCTGATCCACTCCTGCACGGACAAGGACCCAACGCCGAACACCTTCTGCACCGCCTGCTACACCGGCAGCTATCCCACGCAGTGGATCGACGTGAAAGAGATCCTCCCGGCCATCGCGCACGGTGTGAAACCTGACGAGATCATCCACGAAGACGAAGTTACGGAAGAAGCCATCAAGCCACAAAGTCAGCTGGCGTTCTAGGCTTTGCGGTCATCGCCGCTTTGTCTTGATATCGCGCAAGCGCGATTGGATGCGCCTCCGGCGCATAACAAAGCAGATTTCTCCGCTCCCGCTCCGCGCTCGGAGCGACAGTTTATCGTCGCGTAGCGGAGAGATCTGTTGTTTCGGCTTTCCTAAGGGAACGACGTCTGCAGGCATACCCACACATCGCAAAGAAACAGCGGAAGAGACGGGGCAAAAGTCTCTAGCGATCCCCAGGCGAAGGATTCGGCTGCGTAAACTCACTGCAGCAAGGCTTCGTATACGGAGCGAACTCCATCAACTCGATCCGGCTGGAATCAGGATCCCACAAGTTGTACTGGTACTTCCCATCCAGTCCGGGCTGGGGCTTCATCTCCGCGCCCTTCGGGTCACTCCATCCGTTGGCCTTCAACTTCGCAATCGCTGCGTTCATCTCCACCACACCCAGGCTCACATGAAACGCGCTTCCCCTCTGCCGTGCATTGTCATGCGGCGACGGGTGCAGCATGTACTCGATCCACTCGTGGGCATCCGGCGTCTGCAGACTTACCCAGTCCGGATCGGTTGCGTTCCCTGCGCGTCCACCCATCCAGTACGGCTTGAATCCCAACAGAGTCAGAAACAGAGGATCTTCCTGCGCGCGGTCTTTCACCGTAAAGCCCGCATGAATGATCTGGTGCGAAACCTCGCTAGAGGTATCGTGCGCTGGGTTGTCGCGGTGTTTTACGAAAGCAATCCTGGGAACGGTTCGATCCGTCAGGAAAAATCCGCCCGGGATCTTTGTAAAGTGCGTCACGCCCCGCGACCGCAGGTACTGCTCGAGCGCCAACGGGTCGGACGTCTCAAATCCGATCTCCTCCAGCATGGGCTCATCGGTCGACACCCCGGGCTTGGCATCCATCTCGATGCGCTGCGATGCGCCGACCAGATATACGTCCATTCCCTTCTCATGCCGCAGCGTAAGACCAAGCCCATCGCCATAGAGATGCTGCGCTCCCGCTCGATCCGTCGTATAGAAGCGCACATATGCGAGACCCGTGATCTTCGGTCGAGCCGGTGCAGCCGACGCCGAGACCACGCCAAGCAAAAATAGAAGCGCGCCCAGAAGAGTTTTCTTTCTCATGGGCGCACTTTATTGGAATGCAATAACAATCGTCAAAACCATTCAGTGAATGTTGGGTAACAAAACTTCTTCGTTCCCGTAATGGTCAATCGACGAGCAGGTCGATTAGAAGGAGGCCTTCAAACCAAACTGAACGATACGCGGATCGAACGTCGACGTGATCGCTCCTCCCGAAGCCGGTTGCACCGCCGCCGTCGGCGAGATCGTTCCGCTGATCCCGCTCGGTCCCGCGAAGTTGGTGTGATTGAGAATGTTGTAGAGCTCGCTTCGGAACTCCAGCTTGATCCTGTCTCCGGGAAGATCGAAACGCTTATTGACCGCCAGGTTCAGGTAGTTGATATTCGGTGTCCGTCCCGCATCGCGACGCAGCGAACCGAACGGGCTCAGCGGTGCGCTCGCCGTTCCGCTCGCCGGCAGCGCCAGCGCATTCAGGTTGATGTACTGCAGTGACGTTGTTCCGTTCGCCCCCGGTGTCTTCGTCAGCGAGGTCAGCGGCCCATTGCCAACGCGGTTCGGACGATACAGGTTCGATCCGCGGAAGCTAGACGCGATATTCGAAACGATGTTCGCACTCGTGGGGCTGTACGTAATGTTAAACGGCAGACCCGACTGCGCCTGGTTGACGGCGGAGATCTGCCATCCACCCACCACCTGGTTCATCACGCCAGCCGAATCCAGGAACTTCTTCCCTCGGCCAAAGGGCACCTCGTACACCAGGCTCGTCGTATTCACCAACGGCTGGTCGTACTCCGAGTTCGCATACTCCGCGCTCAGGTTGTAGTAATCCTGCGGAGAAGGCGTATTCGCCTCCAGCGACGCGCCCGCGCTATCCAGCGTGTGCGAGTAAGTGAACGAGTTCAACAGCGTCAACCCCGCCACCATCCTCTGCTCGTACCGCACCTGCAGCGAATCGTAGTGCGAATACGCCGTGTGCAGTGCAATCGTCACATCGCCGTACGTCGGCAGCGGCCGCACCAGCGCTCCACCAATCAACTGCTTCTGGTTGGAGTTCGCAAACTGCGCCAGCTTCAAACCGAAGTTGCCCACATACGCCACATCGATCAGCGTGTTCTTCGCCAACTGCCTCTGCGCCGAGACGTAGTAGCTATGCACATAGCTGTCGCGGAAACGTTTCGAATCGATATACGTAATGTTGTCCGTCAAGGGATCGAAGACCAGCTGCGCCGGGAAGCCCTGCTCCGTCGTCCGGAACGGCGCCGGTCTGGCCGATGCGCGTCCCGGTGCCTGGCTCTGTGTAACGAACAGCGCCTGCGGTGCGTTGATGGCAAGAATATCGCCCGATCCCGCACGGCTGTAATGCACATAGCTGATGCCATAGCCGCCGCGGATCGACGTCTTGTCATCGGGTGAAAAGTTGAAACCGACGCGCGGCGCCCAGTCGTTCTTGTCCGAGTCCACCAGCGACCGATTGCTGTCCGTCGCCTGGATCATCGCCGCCGGTCCCTGGCTCGCCAGAGCCGGGTTGAAGTTTGTCTGCAGATTCTTCTGCTCCCAGTACGGAGATCCGTACTCGTAACGCAGACCCAGGTTGAACGTGAGCCGTGGCGTCACCTTCCAGTCATCCTGCAGGTACGCATAGTGCGACTGGTTGCGCAGATGCGCCACGAAGAAGCTCGAGATGGAGTACGAGTTCGGCGTTCCAAAGAGATAGTCGGCCACATAGTTATCCGGAGTCGCCGCTTCCCCGTTCACAAGCTGGTGCGTAATCGGATCGTAGTTGCGGCTGAAGGCGCCGCTGTACGTCCAGCTTCCGTACAACGGATTCGTATCCTGCACTGCCATCCAGATGTGCTGGTACTCATACCCGATCTTGAACGAGTGACGCCCCACCACCCACGAGTAGTTGATCTTCGGATTCAGCAGCGCCGGATTCTGAAACTGCGGATTCGTCGCCTGCCGTCCAAGCGTGGTAAAGCCGCTGATCGAAGTGGAAGGCAGACCGCCCGCAACCGAAGGATCGGTCGGCAGTCCCGGAAAGCTGAAGCTGTTGTCCCCGATCGAAAGCGAAAACTTTCCAGCCTTCGTTCGCGACAGACCGAAGCGCGCATCCAGGAACTGGTTGGCTCCGATAATGCGCGTCCAGCCCACGGCCACCTGCTGATCCAGGATCCGCTGCTTGCCGTTCGTGCTCCCGTCGATCGAGTTAGCAAAGAGCGGAAAGTCCGTCGCGTTCTGCTTCAGATCGCTCACGCGAACGAAGAACGTATTCTTCGGATTCAACTGGTAGTCCAGGCGGATCGAACCCTTGTCCGAAAAATTCTGCGAGCGCTGCAGCGTCGTGTAGTTGTTCGTCAGATTGTTATTGGTATTCGCAGGCAGCGCCTGAAGCACGCGCAGAGCCGTAGGAGAAAGGTTCGCCGCCGTCACCGGAATCTGCGTCCCGGCCGCGTACGCGGTCCCGCTGATCGGGTCATAGATCGTCTTTCCGAAGACGCGATTCCGCTGGTTCGCCGTCGGCAGAGTCACCGTCGTATTCTGGCTGCGAAGCTGCCGGAAACCCTCATAGTCCACAAAGAAGAAGAGCTTGTCGTGCAGGATCGGGCCGGCGAAGTTGCCGCCGAACTGGTTCCGGTTGAACTGCGGCTTCACCGCGTTCGCTGCCTTGAAGTATCCGATCGCATTCAACGCACGGTTCCGAATGAACTCGTACGCCAGACCGTGATAGGCATTCGTTCCTGACCGGTATGCCACATTGAACGTCGCTCCCGAAGCCCGTCCATACTCCGCGCTCTGGTTATTCGTCACCACCTGGAACTGTGCGATCGAATCCGGCGGAGGATTGAAGATCTGGTTCGAAAATCCCTGGTTGCTCTCGCCGTACGCGTTGTTGTCCATACCGTCGAGCAGGAAGTTGTTGAAGATCGATCTCTGCCCGTTCACGTTGTACGCGCCTTCGCGAATCAGGCCCGTCGTGGCCGTTGTGCTCAGCGTGCTCGGTGCCTGGTGAACGCCTGTCGAAAGCGCCAGCAGGTCGGAGTAGTTACGCGACACCAGCGGGAGCGACGACGTCTGGTAGTTCGTCACAATCTGTCCGCGCTGGCTCGTATCCGTCTCCACCAGCGAGTTCACGGCACTCACATCCACGGAGGTTACGGTGTTTCCCAGGTTCAGCGTCAGATCCACGCGCTGGCGTGCAGCAATCGAAAGCGCCACACCCTTCGCCTCCGCCGGTGCAAATCCCTCATGGGTCACCTGGACGTCGTACTGCCCCACACGAAGTCCGGGAACCTCGAAGTTGCCCTCGGCGTTCGTCATTCGGTTGCTGACCGTTCCGTTGGCCGTGTTCGTTACAGTCACGGCCGCGTTCGGCACCAGCGCGCCGCTGGCGTCCTTGACAGTACCGATGATGGAGCCCGTCTCAAACTGCGCAAACGCGGCAGGAACAAGGGCTAAAGATGTAACGAGGAGAAAAATGAGCGTAGAAATTCTGAAGCGCATACGATGTGCACCTTTGCGACAGCGGATTGAATTGCGTGGAATGGCCTCTACAACAGTTGCTCTGCGTTACTCCGTGGATCGCAGCGATGCCGGAACCAGCGCACCACTCAGATTCTTTGGGTTCTCCGTCAGGTAATACGTTGGAATCCTGGGGAACTGCTCCTCCACCAGGATCAATGTGCGGAAGTCGAAGCTCTGAATCTCAGCTCGATCTTCCATGTGCTCGCGCATGATCGTGCCTCCGAGCACCTTCACAAACGTCTCCGGGTCCACGGTGCGCACCGTGATCTTCCCCGCATCTGGCCGCGTGCTGGTGGACATGCCCTCCGGCACCGACTTGGTTTCGATGTTGAATCGAACCCGCGCTCCATTGGCTGCACGTTCTTTCGCATGGGGAAGATTTCTGCCTTCACCCTTCGCGTAAAACTCCGTGTAGAAGCGGACGAAGCGGAACAACTGCGCAACATACGTCGGCGCATACGGGCTCGGCATCCCCTCTTTCTTCGCAAACGCGACACTGACCGGTGAAAGCGTCAGGTCGTTCGTCTGCGAAGTATCCCCCGGGCTGGAATGAAAGTGCAGCTTGTCGCACACGAAGATCTTCTGTGCGTCTTTGCTCGAAACGTCTTTCAGGTATACGCGATTCTCCTGCGTGTACGGCGTGCCATCCGCGTGGCGGCAGCTCTGCGGGCTGTAGTACTGATCGTGCCAGATCGTGGACTCGTGATCGGTGGAAACGCCCGTGTCCGTCTCCAGCGTCGTCGCTCCCTGGTCGATCCCATTCTCAAACGAAGGCAGCGTGTTCTCCGGTCGCAGGCCGCGTCCGCCGCGATGCGCTGACAGATCGAACTTCGCCAGCCGCTCGCGCTCCTCAGGAGTCTTCGCGTTCGCGATGGACTCGTCCACGACCTTGCGCAGAAGGTCCGGGCGATCCGTGATGATGCCATCCACACCCAGCGCCATCAGCGCCCGCATACGATCCGGATCGTTCGTCGTCCATGGAACCACGCGCACACCCATGGCCTGCAACTCAGACACGGGCACCAGCGGCATCTCCAGCTTCTTATCGCTGCCTGGCATGGTTCCCAGAACGGTCACGTCCACCGGTGAGAGGATGGGCGTCGAAGCGCCTTGCGCCTTCGCGTGTGCGGAAGCCTTTTCCATGAGTTGCACAAAAGGATTCTTCATAGAAGTCTGCGCAGGAACGGCAGCAGTAAAGGCAAAACCGGAAAGCACTACAGCAATCGTTTGAAACCGGATCACAAAGACTCGCCTGTCGGGCAGAATCCTACGCCTTTGGAACGCAGAATTCTGACGCAAATTTAGGGTGCAGAGCCATCCTAAACGATTACGTAACTATTGAAAATAACTTTCGTAAAGTAAATTTATTTATCGTCTCGGCCCAGTGCCCTGTACCCGATATCCCGGCGAAACTGCATCTTCTCAAACGAAATCCCTGCGATTCCTTCGTATGCCTTGCCCAGCGCTCGCCGAAGATTGTCCGCCGTCGCCGTAACTCCGAGCACACGTCCCCCCGCCGTAACGACCTGTTCGCCTTCTGACGCTGTACCGGAGTGGAAGATCTCCGTGCCCGCAGGCAGATCCTCATCGAGACCGCTGATCGTCAATCCCGTCGCATAACTTCCCGGATAGCCTCCACTTGCGGCGATCACACAAACACTCGCTCCCGGCTTCCACGCAAGCTTCAACGACTCCGCCTTGCCGTCAACAGCGGCTTCGAAGAGATCCAGCGCATCGCTCTCCAGGCGCATCATGATCGCCTGCGTCTCCGGATCGCCCCAGCGCGTATTGAACTCCAGCACCATCGGCCCGCGCGCCGTCATCATCATGCCGCAGAAAAGAATCCCCTGGAACGGCACACCCTCCTCGCGCATGCCGTGAACGACCTTCTGCGCGACCTCCTTCGTCATCCACGTCCGCATCTCGGGCGTGATCAAGGTATCCGTGGAATAAGCGCCCATGCCGCCGGTGTTCGGCCCCGTGTCTCCCTCGCCCACGCGCTTGTGGTCCTGCGCCGCAGCCAGTGGAATCGCGTGTTTTCCATCGCAGAGCGCGAAGAAGGAGACCTCATCGCCCTCCAGAAACTCCTCCAGAACCAGCGTCTGCTGCGTCGTTCCCAATAGCGCGCCAGAGAAGATCTCCTCCGCCGCAGCCAGCGCTTCGGCGTGGTTCGCCGCCATGACGACGCCCTTCCCTGCAGCCAGGCCATCGGCCTTCACCACCACTGGCGAAGACGGATTCTCAAAGAAGCCCAGCCCCGTCCGCACCTGCTCCATGGAGGTACAGACACGGTAGCGCGCCGTAGGAATCTCGTGCCGCTCCATGAAATCCTTGGCAAACGCCTTGGAGGACTCCAGCTGCGCCGCGGCCTTCGTAGGCCCAAACGCACGGATCTTGCGGGCTTCCAGTGCATCGACCAGACCGAGGGCTAAAGGCACCTCCGGACCCACGATCACCAGGCCGGGGGCCTCCGCCACGCATAACGCCACCATGGCCTCCAGGTCCGTCTGTGCCACGGGAACGCACCGCGCCACCTGCGCCATGCCCGCATTTCCAGGGGCTGCGACGATCTCCGTCACCCGCGAAGACTTGTGCAGTGCCCATGCCATGGCGTGCTCACGGCCGCCGCCACCGATAATCAAAACCTTCATCTCTGCTGTCTCCGTCCTCACAAAGGGAACCGTTCGTGGTTACTGCAACCTATCTATTGCACCACAGCCCTATACTGAACGGAGCAGATGCCCCCACTCCCTCAGACAGATTCCATGCAGGAACCGAAACCTCGCGGAGCCAGCCTTACCTGGCGCGAGATGATGACCTACTTCGGTCCGGCCTTCGTTGCCTCCGTCGCCTATATCGACCCCGGCAACTTCGCAGCGAATATCGAAGGCGGAACGCGCTTCGGATACAGCCTTCTCTGGGTCCTTCTCTGGTCGAACCTGATGGCCATGCTGGTGCAGTTTCTCTCCGCAAAGCTGGGTATCGTCACCGGTCATACGCTTCCGGAGAACTGCCGGTCGCACTTCCCCCGCTGGCTGAACATCAGCGCATGGGTCGCCGCCGAGGTCGCCGCCATCGCCACGGATCTCGCCGAATTTCTCGGAGCAGCGCTCGGCTTCTACCTCCTCTTCGGTCCAGCCCTGCTCGCGCACGGCATTGGCAAAACGCACGTCATGCTCTTCGCCGCCCTGGCGACAACGGTCTTCGTCTTCCTCATGCTCGCTCTGGAGCAACGCGGATTCCGCCATCTGGAATGGGGCATCATCGCCTTCGTCTGCGTCATCGGCATCTGCTACGCGATCGAAATCTTTCTCGTCCACCCGGACTGGGCTCTGGCCGCGCACCACACGCTGGTCCCCTCGCTGAACCGCTCATCGATCTATATCGCAGTGAGCATGCTCGGAGCGACGGTGATGCCGCACGTCGTCTATCTCCACTCGGCGCTGGTGCAACCGCGGATCCGCATCTTCCAGCGTGGGAAACCTCGTTCCGCTTCGAACTCCGCCGACTTCCGCGAGCGCTATCTCCGCTTCGAACTCGTAGACATCATCGTCGCCATGAACGGCGCCTGGCTGATCAACTCCGCCATGGTCGTCATGGCCGCAGGCACCTTCGCCAACTTCGCCGCGCGCGGCATGGAGCCTGTCACGACCATCGAAGCCGCGCATCGCACCCTCGGCCCTCTCCTCGGACCGATGTCGGCAACCGTCTTCGCCGTCGCCCTGCTCTGCAGTGGCCTGTCCTCATCGACCGTGGGCGTCATGGCCGGACAGGTCATCATCGAAGGCTTCCTCAACATCAAGTTCCCCATCTACCTGCGTCGCCTCATTACGATCATCCCTGCCATTGCAGTCATCGCCATGGGGCTCGACCCCCTCCGCATCCTCATCCTGTCGCAGGTCGTTCTCAGCTTCGCCCTCCCCTTCGCGCTCGTCCCGCTGCTCTGGCTCACCAACCGCCCCCAGGTCATGGGATCCTTTGCCAACACTCCGCGCGTGCGCATCGCCGGATACGTCACCATCGGCGTGATCCTCGCACTCAATGTGCTTCTGCTCTGGCAGATGGCCACCTCCGCTTAGCCACTTCGCTCCCGACGGAACCTTCCCGATGCTTTCTTCGTAGGAGACGGAGACAGGCAAACGGAGGCAACCGCATGCTGAACTACCTACCCACAAGACAGATCGTCTTCCGCTGCGCACTCACCATGCTTACCATCGGGTTTTGCTTGAAGCCTGCAGCGGCACAGGTCGCCTTCGATGTCGCCAGCATTCGTCCCAGCGGCGCCGAGGTAAAGTTCGAACACGATGGAAACACTGAAGTCTCCCACGGTACGTTACGCATGCACGATGTGACCATCAGCACCTGCATCCGCTATGCCTACGGTGTCGCACCGGCGCAGATCGTCGGCGCTCCTAAGATCGCCTCCGAGGTGCACTACGACATCACAGCAAAGGCCGACGGGGATACCTCTCCAGCGCAGATGAAGCTTCGCATGCGGGCTCTTCTCGCGGATCGCTTCAAACTCGCCTTCCACCACGAGAAGAAAGAACTCAAGGTCTATGCGCTCACTGTGGCGAAGAGCGGCAGCAAGCTCCACCCCGCCGCAGCGCCGGACGGTACGCCCTCGCATCAGAACAGCGACATCGGTTTCACGGCGCGCTCCATGAACATGTCCGACTTCGGAGACTATCTCTCGGGCGTCATCAACTTTCCCATTACCGATCACACCGCTCTGCCGGGCAGGTACGACTTCGCCGTCGACTTCACGCCCTACGTCGATACTCATCAGAACAACGACGACACGGTCCGACCCGATCCCGTGGCCGTGACAAACGCCGCCCTCAAAGGCGACCTCGGTCTGGAACTCACGTTTCGCAAAGAACCCGTGGATATCCTCGTCATCGACCACGTCGAGCCGCCCACCGAGAACTAGTTCGCTGCTGACGCTTCGCTGGGAGACGCGGATCACCTCCGTAAGTACGGTCTCGATACGGTACCCTTTCGAAAGATCCCCCGAACAGAAAGGTCTCCCATGATGACTCGCCGTTCTCTTGCCGCGTCCGCTGCGGTGGTAGGTTCCGTCGTATTTACACCGCTCGTTCAGGCCGCTACAAAGCTGGGGAAGAAGATCTTCGCCGCCGACCCCAACGCGACACCGAAGCCTCCGTACTCTCCCGCAGTCGCCTACGGCAATCTGCTCTTCGTCTCGGGGAAGGCCTCGTACAGCGCTCCCAACCCGAAGGACATCCGCTCCTGCACGACCTTCGCCTTCGACGCCGTGGAGAAGGAGTTGAAGAATGCGGGATCTTCTATGGACAAGGTGCTCAAAGTTCAGATCTTTCTCGCGGACATCAAGGACTATGCGGCGATGAACGAGATCTTCGCTGCACGCTTTGCGGTAGAACCGCCCGCGCGCACCACCATTGCCGCAGTGATCCCACGCGACTCACTCATCGAGATCGACGTTGTCGCTTATATCTAGCAGATCGGCAGCTGTGGTCGAACAACCTCAAATAATCCGCGCAAAAAGAGGGACACCCATACCGGGTGTCCCTCTCAATTTTAAAGATCCCGCGATCTAGCGGTGATGCTCGCCACCGCCGCCGGGGCCGCCATGCGGCTCTGGCCCTATGGGTCGAGCCTGTTGCTGGTGCTGTACCTGCTGCTGCTGGCGTTGCATCTGTTGCTGTTGTACTTGCTGCTGACGCTGAACCTGCTGTTGTTGACGCTGCACGTTCTGTTGCTGGCGCTGGACGTTTTGTTGTTGTTGACGCTGCGCGTTCTGTTGCTGACGTTGTAAGTTTTGTTGCTGCGCTCGCTGGGCGTTCTGCTGTTCGCGCTGGGCGTTCTGCTGCACCTGCTGCTGTTGGCGCATCTGTGTCTGCTGTTGTTGACGTTGCTGCATCTGCTGATTTCTCTGCTGTGTCTGCTGTTCACGCTGAAGGTTCTGCGTCGCCTGCTGGCGTTGCTGCTGCACCTGCTGTTGTTGGCGCTGTGCCTGTTGTTGCACCTGCTGCTGTTGACGCTGCACGTTCTGTTGCTGCCGCTGCACATTCTGCTGATTCGCAAGCTGCTGCCGTTGCTGAAGTTGTTGCTGCTGTCCCTGCCGCGTCTGGATCTGCTGGCGCTGTTGATTCTGCTGGTTGTTCGCGAACTGGCGTTGTTGCTGCTGCCGCTGCTGCAACTCCCGCGCCTGCTGCTGCAGAACCGCGGGATTAGGTGACGTGGGACGCTGAATGCCACGATCTGCTGCAAGCCCCTGTCGCGCAAACGACGCCGCTGGCTGACCATGATTCTGCGAGAAGGCCTGCCCACGGTTCTGCTGCGCCTGCTGGCGGAACTCGATCTGCGAACGCATCGGAGGCGTAAAGGACTGCCGCGCCGCCAACCGCTCTTGGATCGCGATGGGACGACGCACACCGCCTGCACCATAGAAGCTGGTGCGCGTGTCATTGCGATAAGAGTTGTTGATCGAAACGTTTCGTACATAGACGTTGTTCTGCACCATGCGCGGGCTGATGTGGTTCACCGCCTGGTTGTACTGGAAGCGGTCGCGGTTCCAGTAGCCGCCGAAGTATCCAATGCCGACGTAGCCGAAGCCGTAGTTGATGCCGCCGTAAAATCCTACGTGCGGAGCCCAGTAGCCATGATGAAAGCGATACTGGTTGCCGTAGTTTCCCCACCAGCCCGGAGTCCACAGGGCACCCTCATACGGCGCGGCCACCCATGCTCCCGGAACCCAGAAGTACCCTGTGTTCGCATAACTCCAGTATCCCGGCGTCCAGAGATAGTTTGGCCCGGGGGCATCGGGCTGCTCATAGACCGGCAGCGGAGGTGGCGGCTGCGTGGCGGGGGGAACAGAGTTGTCGACATACTGCGCATAGGCATCCACGCCATTCTCATAGGCCGTGTCGTCGCCGTCCTGCTGCGGGTCATAGCCTGCCTGCTGGCTCGGATCCTGAGGCATACCCTGGTCCTGGGGATAGCTTTCGCCATTCTGCGTGGGTACCTGGGTATAGCTCTGCCCCGCAACCTGCGTTCCCTGGGATGCGACCCTCTGCACGGGCGCGCCCGTAGATTGCGTGGGCACCTGAAGCATATTCGCCGCAGCCGGATCGGCTCCGTTGGCGGCCGATCCATTTTCAATCGGTGCAGGCACCAGCGGAGTCTGCTGGCGGCATCCCACCAGCATCACGGCAAGCACCAGCCCTGTTGAAGCGCCAAGAAAACGAGTTCCAAAACTACGGCTTATCAGACGTTCCATAACCTACGCTCCAAAAAACTCTGCACGATAGACAACACGCACAGTGAACATAGATGCACTTTTGCGCAGCATGTTGCGTTTTGCCTCAAACCAATATCTTTTTCACGCCGAACATCCGAAGCGATAAAATGGTTCCATGCACCGGGGTTCTTCCAAACCGAAGCGCTTTCGCCGTGGGAAACATGACCGCGGACGCATCCTCGCCTGATTCTCGCTCCCCCCTGTATCTGCCAGGTTTTACCACTCGCCGCGTGAGAGGTTTCCTCTCCGTCGGCAGAAGACCAGCGTTCTCCAGCCGGTGAACGCCCTATGAGGATCCCATGAGCACGCTCAACACCTTCGACGCCAAAGCCACACTCGTCTCTGGCGGCAAAAACTACGAAATCTACCGCCTCGACTCCCTCGCCAACAAAGGCATCGAGCTCGCACGCCTTCCCTTTTCGCTCCGCATTCTGCTGGAAAATCTCCTCCGCCGCGAAGACGGCGTCACGGTTACGGCGGACGATATTACCTTCCTCGCCAAGTGGGAAGCCAAGGCCGAGCCCTCCCGCGAGATCGCCTACATGCCCGCCCGTGTGCTGATGCAGGACTTCACCGGCGTCCCCGCCATCGTGGATCTCGCCGCCATGCGCGATGCGATGAAAACCCTTGGTGGCGATCCCGAAAAGATCAACCCGCTCCAGCCCGCCGAGCTCGTCATCGATCACTCCGTGCAGGTGGACGAGTACGGTACGGCGAACGCCTACGACATGAACTCTCTCCTTGAGTTCCAGCGCAATCGCGAGCGCTACGCCTTTCTGAAGTGGGGCCAGACGGCCTTCCGCAACTTCTCCGCCGTTCCTCCCGGCATGGGCATCTGCCACCAGGTCAACCTGGAGTACCTTGCACGCGTCGTCTTCACGACTCCCGAGAGCGGGGATCACGCCGGTCGGGCCTACCCGGACACCCTCGTCGGCACCGACTCCCACACCACCATGGTCAACGGTCTCGGCGTCCTCGGCTGGGGCGTCGGCGGCATTGAAGCAGAGGCTGCCATGCTCGGACAGCCGGTCTCCATGCTGGTTCCGCAGGTCGTCGGCTTCAAACTCACCGGCAAGCTGAAACAGGGCACCACCGCGACCGATCTTGTGCTCACCATCACCGAACAGCTGCGCAAGCACGGCGTCGTCGGTAAGTTCGTCGAGTTCTACGGCTCCGGCATCGCCGAGCTTCCGCTCGCTGACCGCGCCACGATCGCCAACATGGCGCCAGAATACGGCGCGACCTGCGGCATCTTCCCCGTAGACAAGGAAACCCTCACCTACCTCCGCCTTACTGGCCGCAGCGAAGCGCAGATCCAGCTCGTCGAGGACTACTACCGCGCGCAGGGCATGTTCTACACCGCCGCCTCCACCGACGCCGAGTACACCTCCTCACTCGAACTCGACCTCAGCTCGGTCGAACCAAGCATCGCCGGTCCCAAGCGGCCGCAGGATCGCGTCGCCCTCTCGCAGGCCTCCGAGTCCTTCGCAAAACAGCTTCCCTCGCTCTACGGCCCCAACGCGAATCTGAAGGGCGACCGGCAGATCTCGCGCTGGCAGGGTGAAGGTGGCCACTCTTCGCAGGACGGCTCCATCGAGTCGAACAAAGCCATGCCCGAACCCGGCAAGGACGGCCATCTCACCACCGGCTTCGAGCCCATCCCCTCCATCCAGGAGCGCTTCGGCGTCGATGTGGAGGAGTACCTGCATCACGGCAGCATCGTCATCGCCGCCATCACCTCCTGCACCAACACCTCGAACCCCAACGTCATGCTGGCCGCTGGTCTGTTGGCGAAGAAGGCTGTTGAAAAGGGCCTGCGCACGCCTCCCTGGGTCAAGACCTCGCTCGCTCCGGGATCGCGTGTTGTCACGGATTACTACAACAAGGCCGGCCTGACGCAGTACCTCGACGCTCTCCGCTTCCAGACGGTCGGCTACGGCTGCACGACCTGCATCGGCAACTCCGGAGCTCTGCCCACGGACGTCTCCAAGGCGATCGATGAGCACGGCCTCGTCGCCGTCTCGGTCCTCTCCGGCAATCGCAACTTTGAAGGCCGCATCAACTCCGACGTTCGCGCCAACTACCTCATGTCGCCGCCACTCGTCGTCGCCTATGCCCTTGCGGGCCGCATCGACTTCAACTTTGACACCGAAGCCATCGGCACCGGCAGAGACGGTCAGCCTGTCTTCCTGAAGGACATCTGGCCCTCGCAGCAAGAGGTCGCCGAGACCGTCGCTAACTCCATCGACTCCTCCATGTTCCACAAGGAATACTCGACCATCTCCGACGGAGACATCAGCTGGCAGAACCTGAAGTTCCCGCTCGGCGACACCTACGGATGGGAGCCTGATTCCACATACATCCGCAAAGCGCCTTACTTCGATGGCATGCCCGCAACGCCCGCACCTGTGACCGACATAGCCGGTGCGCGCGTTCTCGCCGTCCTGGGCGACTCCGTTACGACCGATCACATCTCGCCCGCAGGTTCTATCAAACTGAACGGTCCCGCAGGCAAGTACCTGATCGAGCACGGCGTCAAAGCTACGGACTTCAACAGCTACGGCTCCCGACGTGGCAATCACGAGGTCATGGTCCGCGGCACCTTTGCCAACGTTCGCCTGAAGAACAAGCTCGCCCCCGGCACCGAAGGCGGCGTCACGCGTCTCCTCCCGGAAGACAAGGGGATGAGCATCTACGACGCCTCCGTGATCTACGCAGAGCGCAACGTTCCCCTCGCCATCCTTGCGGGCAAGGAGTACGGCTCCGGCTCCAGCCGCGACTGGGCAGCCAAGGGACCGCGCCTGCTGGGCATCCGCTTCGTCCTCGCCGAAAGCTACGAGCGCATTCACCGCTCCAACCTCGTCGGCATGGGCATCCTTCCTCTGCAGTTCCAGACAGGCGAAAACGTGGAGTCCCACTGCCTCACCGGCGAAGAGGTCTTTGACGTTCCCGGCCTGAAGGAGATGCTCGACAACAAGTTCGCCAGCGGCAAACAGATCACCGTCACCGCAACCGACAAGGACGGCGAAGTGAAGCACATCCCCGCCACCGTCCGCATCGATACACCACAGGAGATCCTCTACTACCAGCACGGCGGCATCCTGCAGTACGTCCTCCGCCAACTGGCCGGCAAGGCGTCCTAGCCGGACGGGCACACGCGCTTCGCGCCAGAAATACGAACACACAGAAAGGCCCGGGAAATAATCCGGGCCTTTCTATTTTGTATTTGTGCCCCATTCTTTCGCGGCTTTATCGCGAAAGGGTGGGGTCGCGCAGAGCGCACAAACCAGATATTTCAGGAAAACCAATACGGGTGCCCCATACATCGCGTTCTTTGCGATGTGTGGGTAATGCGCAAAGCGCATCGTTCGCTCAAGAGCGCCAACGATCTACTCACACCGCTTCAACAAAACCGCTTCCACCTTCAAAGGCAGCGCGGTCCCCTTCAAGAACGGCTCCTTCGGCGTAATCTCAAACGCTGCATCCGACCCAACCTCTACTTTCAAAACCTTCCCATCCGAAATCCAAATCGTGCGGGCAGCACCCTTCGCCACAAGCGCAATCTCTCCACTTCCAACCACATTGAAGGTAGCCGTATAACATCCAGCCCCAACCTCCCAACGCATCTTGTACAGCGTCTTCGGATCCTCATACCCAAAGCCGTTGTAGTTGTAAAACTTCTCCGCATTCTGCGCGGTCAGCCGATACGAACCATCCGCCTCAGCCGCGATCTTCGGTCTCACGACACGCAGGGGACCGCGATACGTCAGCTTCACCACCGGCAGAAAACCGTGAAGCCCATCCGAAGGCTTCTGCACCAAAGTGTCCGCGCCATCCGCAACAACTTTCATCGCACCGCCACCAAGAAGCGTCGCTCCTGTCCACTCGGTTCCGCTTGTGCCAGGCAAGCGCAACGGCACGTCCGCGTTCTTCAGAAAGAGATACACGGCATGCTCCCCGACCGTCACATAGCCAAAGCCGAGATCGGGAAAAGGCGAAGCCTTCGTCCCATAGATCGCCTCGCCCACAGGCTTCAGCCACGACCCAACGCCGCGCAGCACGTCGGCCTCATACGGCACCACCGAGCCATCTCCCTCCGGTCCGATGTTCAGGATGTAGTTCCCGCCACGGCTCACCACCTGCACCAGCCGCAAAATGTTCTCCTGGATCTTCCCCTGGACATCGTCTCTTTTCTGCCAGCTGCGATACCCCCACGTCGCGCCGAAGATCGAAGCGGGCGTCTGCCACGGCTCATCGATGCCGTACTCCGGCACCTCGTTATCGCCCATCACGGTAAAGTCGCCCTGGTAGTTGAAGACGCGCCCGCTCACCATCGTCTGCGGCTGAAGCTTGTGCACAGTCTCTGCAAAGAGCCTGCTCTGCGCGGGCGTGGGCTTACCCATGTCGAACCAGATCTCGCTCAGCGGCCCATACGCTCCGCCCAACAGCTCCTTCAACTGTGCCACGTTGAACTTCGCATGCGCGTCGCTCAACAGGTTGCTGTTGCCTTCGATGTAGTGATCCATCCCCGGCTCATGCCAGTCGATCGAAGAGTAGTAGACACCAAACTTCATCCCACCGCGACGGCAGGCATCCGCAAGCTCCTTCACCACGTCGCGTTTGTACGGCGTCGCGTCCACCACGTTGTACTTCGACTGCGCCGTGTGGAACATGCTGAAGCCGTCATGATGCTTCGACGTGATCACGATAAAGCGCATGCCCGCCGCCTTGGCCAACGCAACCACCGCATCCGGATCCCACTTCTCCGGATCGAAGCGCTTTGCCACCGCCGCATACTCATCCAGAGGAATCGGCGCGTTCCCCATGATCTGTTCGCTATACCCGTTGTCGACGGGTTTGCCCTTCCACACGCCACCCAGCTCTGAGTACAGACCGAAGTGGATGAACATCCCGAACTTCCGCCCGCCCCACTCCTCCAACGTAGCCGCCGTCGGCCTCGGTTCAGAGAGCGGCAGCGGCCGATCTTGCACCCCTTTCCCTGCGCCTGAAACGAAACCGCCACCCCTAATAACGCCGCACAAAAAACCTTCTTCATCCCCGGAGAATACACCGATCTCCGACGCGAGATCACCCCAGCCCAAGCACCGACTTCACACGGCCCATCACCCACTTCGGCACCGCGCTCTTCAACATGTATCCACGCAGCTCCTCGTAACTCGAAGCCCCCATGCTGTATCCGAGGAAGAGCTCCATGAGCCGCGCATCCCTGCCCGCCGCGCGTATCAGCGAATCGATCCGTCCGGAATCGTTGAAGAGCCGCCTTTGAATATCCACCGAGTGCGCCAGATCGTCGCCGATCTCCGCCTTCCACGCCCTCTCATAACTCGCAAGCTGCGCAGCATCGAAGCGCCCCGCCTTCACAGCATCCATCGCAGCCACGGCCGCAAGATCGCCCGAGATCATCGCGTACACAATGCCCTCTGCCGAAAACGCATTCACAAATCCGCCCGCATCTCCCGCCAGCAAAACACGGTCAGCATACGTCCGCGCCAATGGGCCGCTGATCGGAATAGGGAACGCCTTGTATCCCGCAGGTTGCGTCTCGCCGGAGACAAAGCCCTTCGCCTTCATCTCTTCGACCCAACCCGCATGATGCTCCTTCCCTTTGCCGCGCAGCTCCGTCAGGTAGTAATCCAACTTGCAGGCAAAGCCGAGGTTCACATGCTCACGCTTCGGAAAGATGTATCCATAGCCAAAGGTCTTCGTCATGGTCAGGAACAGGCTCACCGTATCGGGACGTGTCGCCTGCATCTCCGCGATGGGTGTCTCTTCCATCGTGTCCATGGCAAACTCACCCCGCGCCTCGCCTATGCGCAAACCCGCATGCCGCGCGATCAGGCTGTTTGCACTGTCCGCACCGATCACCAACTTCGCCGTAAAGACGCGGCCATCCGTCGCCTCCACTTCGACGCCGTCCGCCTTCACCGTCAACGTACGAATCGTCGTGCCCATCTCCACCGGCACGACCGCAGCCGCCCGCCGAAACATGGCTGCGTCAAACTCCCACCTCCGCACGAGGTGCATCATGGGATCGGCCTGCTCATGGACGGCATGACTTCCATCCGGGCTTTCGAGATACACACGCCGGATCGGATTTACACCGATTTCTTCAAAAACATCTTTCAAATAAGGAAATCGCACCAGCGCCCGCGAAGTGATGCCTCCGCCACAGGGCTTCTCGCGCGGAAACTCCTTCGCCTTTTCAATCAAAAGCGTCTTGACGCCCGCCTGCCCAAGGCGCAAAGCAGACGTAGCTCCTGCTGGGCCAGCGCCCACCACAACCACATCAAAATCTGTCATATAGAGAAAGGCTACCAGAGCGATGGAACCACTATGTGCTCCATTCCTTCGCAGCTCCATCGCGAAAGGATGGGTCGCGCAGAGCGCACAAACAGATCTACCAGGACTCCGGGCACCCCAAACACCCGCAGGCGTACTCTAACCACTCGAGGTAGAAAACAATGTCCCAAAGCAACGACGCACGCGTCTCCCAGACCACCAATCTCCCGGAACACAACGCTGCCACTGCCGCCGCCAGCCACAACAAAGGCGAACACCTCAGCGCACACGAGCAGACCCAACGCGACGAAGAAGCCGCGCGCCAGCGCGAAGAACAGAAGAAATAACCAAAGCAAAAGGCCCGGAGCGATCCGGGCCTTCCTGTTCATAGCGGAAGTTACTTCACCCCGCGATACTCCACGAACAACTCCGGAAATTCTTTCTTCAGCGCCTCAATCTTCGGTCGATCGCAGACCTGGATGTAGGGATTCTCAGGGTTCTTCAACGCATAGTCCTGGTGATACTCCTCACCCTCGTAGAAGCCCTTCAGCGGCGTCACCTCCGTCACAATCTTGCGCGGAAAGACCTTGGCGGCTTCCAGCTGCGCAATGTAGGCCTTCGCCACCTTTTCCTGCTCGGGATTCACAAAGAAGATCGCCGAACGGTAAGACGTTCCCACATCCGGGCCCTGACGGTTGAGCTGCGTCGGATCGTGCGCTACGGAAAAGTAGATGCGCAACAGCTCGCCATAGGTGATCTTCGACGGGTCGTACTCCACCTGCACGCTCTCTGCGTGGCCGGTTGTCTCCGTCGTTACCTGTTCGTAGGTGGCGGTGTTGGCCTGTCCGCCCGCATAACCGGCGTCTGTGTGCACGACACCTTTAACGCGCTGAAAGACCGCCTGAGTTCCCCAGAAACATCCTCCGGCAAAAACAGCCTTCTCGCGTCCCGGCTTCGTCGCGCGAGCCTCATCGACTGCGGCAACAGGCACCGGTCCACGGGTCGCTGCACTCACATTGGAACTTCGTGTCGCAAAAAAGACCACGGCTAAGACAAGGACTACTCCGGTAAAAATCCACGGCAGACGCATCGCAAAACCTCTGAGGATTAGACGCCGCCACTGTCTACTTGGATGGGGTTTACTGCCCCTCCACAAGGAACTGCTCAATCCTGCCATCCGGCATCCAGTAGGTGGAAACGTTGACGGACTTCGTCGCATACGCCACGGTGTAGATGCGCATTTGCATTCCACCGCGCAGCAGGGTGCGCGTCTCCGTCAGCGACTGGATAGCGCCCAGCGGCGCGAGGCTGGTGCGATAGTCCCCCACCGCCTGCGGCGAAAAGTAGAAGTTCGCGTTGGACGTAAAGAGAGTGCGGTCGATGTCGCCTTTTTGGAAAGCCTCCAGAATCCCGCGTACTGTCGCCTTCGGGTCGCTTACCGTCGCGGCGGTCGAACCTGTCGGAGGGAGCAGAATGGAACTCACTGCCGTCGCGATCAGCCCGGCAGCGCTGCTCGCCTCCTGGTTCGTCAGGACACCAATCGCCACACCCTCTTTGGGATACCAGACATTTTGCGCGACAAAGCCGCCGATCTCACCTGAGTGGTGAAGCACCAGTCGACCATTCCGGGTTTCAGTCTGCAATCCCAGGGCATAGTGCGATCCGCTACCGTCCTTCAGCTTCTGTTCGGCAAACATCTCGTCGTAGCTCGAGGGCTTCAGCAGGCTCCGGTTCAGAAGCGAAAGATTCCACTCCATTAACGTCCGCACCGGCATGGCCAGCTCTGCATCCGCGAAGTACCAGCCTGGGGCCTCGGGAGGCGCGGGCCGCAGCGGTCCCAGAGCGTTCCGCTTGTACCCCGTCGGCTCCATCCTCGCGCGGTCGTAGTCCAGATCGAGAACTTCCTGCAGCTTCAGCGGCGTCAGCACATTCTGCCGCAGAAAGTCGCGGAAAGGCATGCCCGCCACCTTCTCTACAATCAACCCCGCCAGCACAAAGTTGGTGTTGCTGTACTGCCACTTTGTTCCCGGCTCAAAGTCCAGCGGCTTTCCCGCCCACTTGCGCACCGTGTCGAGCGGATTGGCCGCATGCGTCCACTCCGGGATCGTGTAATCCTGCGGGGCATAATCCGAGTAGCCCGAGGTATGCGTTAGAAGCATCCGCAGAGTGACATCATTGGCCCGCGTCAACTCCGGAAACCACTTCCCCACCGGGTCATCCAGCTTCAGCTTGCCCTGCTCCTGCAGCAATAGAACGCACGCCGCCGTGAACTGCTTGGAGATCGACCCCACTGCGTAGTGCATCTCTGCCGTCGCCGGGATGGCAGGCTTGCCTTCATAGGCGATGCGCGCATCGCCAAACGCGGCAGCATAAACCACCTTTCCTGCGCGAGCCACACCCACCTGCGCGCTCGGCACACCGGTCTCCTGCATCACGCGACGAATCTCGCTCTCCACCTTTGCCCTGGTCGCAGCGTCCAGATCCTGCGCCACCACCGCAGGGGAGGTTGCTACCAGAAGAACCACCGCGCTCCAACGAACTACATGACCAACAACCTTCATTCACTACTCTCCCAACGTCTTACGCAGATGCCCCTTGTTCGCCGCCAGCTTCTCCTCGGCTGCTTCACGCGATAGCCCGAGCTTCTCCATCACGATGGCCACCTTCACCGTTCCGGCGGCTTGCAGAAGCTCCGCCGCCCGCGCTCGCGAGCAGCCCGTCGCGTCCACAATGATGCGCTCCGCCCGGTCCACCAGCTTTTCGTTCGTCGTCTGCACATTCACCATCAGGTTGCCGTAGACATAGCCCGTCCGCACCATCACGCCGGTCGAAAGCATGTTCAACGCCAGCTTCGTCGCCGTTCCCGCCTTCATGCGCGTGGATCCCGTAATGACCTCAGGCCCCGAGGCGGGCGTAATCGCGATCTCCGCCGCCCGCGCCACCAGCGACCCCGGAACGCACGACAACCCAATCACCAGCGCTCCCTTCTGCTTGGCAAACTCCATCGCTCCCAGCACATAAGGCGTCCGTCCGCTGGCCGCGATGCCCACCAGCGTGTCCACGCAGACGCCATCGACGACCTTGCCAAAACCGACGGCTTCCAGCTCAGAGACACCCAGTTCGCGCGAGTCCTCCGCGCCCTCCACCGCCGTCCGCAGGGCTACATCGCCACCCGCCATGATGCCCACGACAAGCTCACGCGGGACGGAAAACGTCGGCGGACACTCCGAGGCATCCAGCACACCGAGCCGCCCGCTCGTCCCTGCTCCCGTATAAAATAGGCGTCCGCCGCGCTCAAACCTCTCCGAAACCGCATCCACGGCGCGTGCAATGTTCGATATCTCCGCAGCTACGGCAGCGGCGACCTTCGCGTCTTCGTCGTTGAAGACACGCAGCATCTCCTCCGTGCTCAACGTATCGATCTTGGTAGAGGCGGGATTGCGCGTCTCCGTCAGCAGCGCGCCCAGGTTGGAATTAGGATTATCACTCATAAGATCTCCATCATCCGCGATGGAACGTCGCATACGCAACGCCACCCCCTTTCAAACATTGCGTTAAGATGGAAGAACGCGAACATTTCATGCCGAGCGCATCGGAACGCCTCGCCACGCGAAGATTTTCAAAAGGACAAACCCAAATCATGGCTCTTGAAACAAAGCTTGCTGAAGACATCCGCTCCGCCGCAAAACAGGCTGGACTTGAAGTCACCTCCGCCGAAGCGGCCTCCGGATTCAACGGCATTCCTACCGCAAAGTTCCACCTTGCGCTCGCGGGTGACCCCGCCAAGACGGAAACCCTTGAACTCAGCGAAGACTTCGACGCCACGAATCCAAAGTTCGCCGCGGAGCTCTCCAGGTATCTCCGCGAGAACGCCAAGCGCCTTCGTAACCCGCGCCCGGACTGCTACGTCACCCTGGGCGGTCTGCCCATCAGCTTCCGCTCCTGGCAGTGGCCCTTCCATCTCTCCACCTCCGGTGCGGACACCTACATCGTCCACGGCGACGCCTTCCTTGAGGACGGACACACCGCCGCCGATGCGCAACTGCGCGCCAAGGTCTCCGCGTCCATGACCGTCACCTTCGCGGACATCGTTCCCGCAGCCGAGCAGCCCTTCGCCGAAGCCTTCATCTACAACGCCGTCCGCAAGATCATGGACCAGGGACAGATTGAACTCGTCAAGAGCGGCAATCGCCAGCCCGTTCCCGTCACCACGCGCTACTACTCCAGCAAGCAGGGCAAGTTCGTCTTCAACGACACCACGCACGAGCAGCGGCAGGACTACCTCGCAGCCAAGGTCTTCTGGCTCTCTGGTGTCCTCGGCGGCGGTCGTCCCGTCTGGCTGCTCGATCCCCGCGATGCGCAGTACCTCAACACCACCGTGGAAGAGCTGAAGAACAACATGGATGCCATCGCCAAGGACGGCCTCATCCATCTGCAGCAGGACACGGAGTTCGCTGTTGGCACAGACGCCCTTATGGGTCTGCGCCTCTCGTATGAAGAGGAACTCGCCGAAGCTCTCGCCTTCACCAAGCCCACCTTCAACGAAGATATGCGCGGCGGCCACACCAACATGTAGTTCGTTCGTGAATTTAGAATGGGGGCCTGTGCGATCTTCTTGCACAGGCCTTTTTCTTGAAAGCAGGGGTGTGTGTGCATGCGACGTAGCTTCACCGTTCTCAGTCTGCTGGTGCTTGCTGCTAGCATGTATGCCAAAGCGCAAACCGCCGCTCCCGCCGTCCCTGCAAAAGATGCTCCCGTCTCCGGTCTCACCCGCCAGGACGCCGACAATCTCGCCTTCACCGTCCCCGGCAAGGTCATCGGTCACGGCACGGACACAAGCCCCCTCGTCCTCCTCCACGACTTTACCTTCGACGGCAACCCCGTCGCCACGGGCAAGCTCCATCTCCGTGAGCTTTCGCCCGGCGTGCTGGAGATCACCAGCGTCGCCTACACCATCGGCGAGTGGGAGTTCCGCGTCCACGACAACGCCAACTACTACGGCCTGGGCGAGCACTTCAACACCCTCAACCACGCGCACACCATGGTCAAAGGTGCGTCGCAGGACAACGGCTATGCCAAGGGATCCAGCTCGTACAAGCCCATCCCCTTCTTCATGAGCACGACGGGCTACGGCCTCTGGGTCGATACTACGGCTGAGTCCACCTTTGACCTCAACGCCACGGACAACGCCAACCTCATCATCACGGCGCCGTCGGCGAAGCTGCGAATCGTTCTCTTCACCGGACCGCAGTTTCCCGTCATCCTGAATCACTTCACCGAACTCGCTGGACGCGCGATCCTTCCGCCGTACTGGGCCTTCGCGCCGTGGATCGGTCGAGACTACGTGAAGGACGACAGCGAGGTGAAGGCCGATGCCGACCGCATGCGCTCGCTCGGCCTTCCGGCGAGCATCCTCCTGATCGACAGCCCCTGGGCCACCAACTACAACACCTACAACTTCAATCCCAAGCAGTTCGCCGACGCCCCCGGCATGGTCAAGCATCTGCATGAGCGGGGGTACAAACTCGTCCTCTGGCACACGCCGTGGATCAACACGAAGACCACGACCCCGGGCGAAGCAGGCTTTGCAGACAAGATCCCGCCATTCGCGGAGAACTACGCGGAAGCCGCAGCGAAGGGCTATTTCATCAAGCAGGTCGACGGTACGCCGTACGTCGGTCGCTGGTGGAAGGGTATGGGCTCGCTCATCGACTTCACCAACCCCGCAGCGAAGCAGTGGTGGCAGGACCAGGTTCGCCAGGCGATCAAGGCCGGTGCGGACGGCTTCAAGGACGACGATGCCGAAGGGAACTTCGTCGGCGGCGACGGCGCGCAGGCCAACGTCCAGTTCTTCGACAAATCCGATCCGCGCATGATGCGCAACCGCTTCGCCGTCCTCTACAACAATGCCGTCGAAGAGGTGATCCAGAAGGATCTGAAGGGCAACGGCGTGCTCTTCGCACGCTCCGCCACCGTCGGCAATCAGAACCTGCCCATCCTCTGGGGCGGCGACAACGAATCCAGCTTCTCCCCCGAAAACGGTCTGCCCACGGTGCTCAACGCTGGCCTGAGCGCAGGCCTCAGCGGTATGAGCCTGTGGACGAGCGACATCGGCGGATACCTCGCCACCGCCGCCACACCGGACGCGCGCCTCTTTCAGCGCTGGACCGAGATGTCTGCCTTCTCTCCCGCGATGGAAGTGCTCAACCAGAAGAACCTTCTTCCCTGGGACTACGGCGACGCGGCCCTCGCTACCTTCCGCAAGTTTTCGCTGCTGCACATGAGCCTCTTCCCGTACCGCTTCCGCGCCGCGCAAGAGTCTGCGAGGACCGGCATGCCGATGATGCGCGCGCTCGTTCTGAACTATCAGAACGACCAGCACGCACGCGAAGCCAAAGACGAGTTCCTCTTCGGCCCCGACCTTCTCGTCGCCCCGATCGTCAACGAAGGCACGCAGCGCCCCGTGTATCTCCCCGAAGGCGAGTGGGTAAACTTCTTCACCGGCGCAGAGACCTCAGGCAATAAGACAGTCATTGCCGAAGCTCCGCTGGATACCATCCCCGTTTACGCGCGCGCTGGCGCCGTCATCCCGCGCATTCCTGAAGACGTGATGACCCTCGTCCCCTCCGCCGAGAGCGGCAACACCACCATCCACACCCTCGACGACCGCCGCGTCTACGACCTCATGCCCGCGTTTCACGGCTCCGCGACCACGCAGACCGACTTTGAAGATCGCACGCTGACCCGCGATGAGCACTCTTTCAAGATCACCGGTAAGGACGCGAAGGTCACCCTCCGCTGGTGCTTCGGTCGGCCCGCCTCGATCACCGTCAACGGCACAGCGGCGCACGCCACACAGACTCCCGATGGCCCCACCATTGAGTTCTCCCATATCGGGACTACTACAGTCGAGTGGCGCTGAGTTTCCGCGCACGCCTGCTATACAGTTTGCGTAGGGCTCACAATGAGACGCAATAGAGGCCAAGATGCGTGACAACTCCGAACAAAGCAGATTGCGTTTTGCTGGACGAATTCCTCAAGAGACGCTGGACTATCTGGCTTCGAAGGAAAAGGAGCGGTTGGATGCCAGACCTCACTGGTGGGAAATTCTGGCTTTCCTCGGCGGGGTTCTCATGCTCGTTTCACTGGGCATGCTGCTCGTTCACAGCGGTAAGTCTTTCACCCCGCTTCTCCTCGCTATACAGATGTATATCGTTGCGGAGAACCTGCGAAGCATGGTGCGAAGATGGTTTCCTTGAGTGTCTCCGCTCGCTGTGACAGTTCCTGCACTAGAACCGAGCAACCAGCCACAATCCACCAATCATCAGTGCCGCCCCCACCATCCGCATCGGCGAAGCCGTATGCTGCTTGAACCCGACCAGCCCAAAGTGATCCAGCACCAGACTGCACACAACCGCCGCCGTCACGTTCACGCCCGTAAAGATACCCGATCCCAGCTTCTGAGCCAGCAGCAGACCGCCCATCGTTCCGAAGATGGAGACGAAGCCACCCATCCACGCCCACCACGGCACCTGCCCTAAAACACTCGTTCCCGGCAGAGGCTCACGCCGAAAAGCCTGGAGCACCAGCAGTACAAGAAGACCCGTCACGTACGTGCAGGTCGCCACCCAGACCGGCTGCATCACCTGCTTGTTCAACTGCGCATTCGCTGCTGACTGAAAGGGATTCGTCAGGCCAGCGAGCACAGCGAAGAGAATCAAGAAAATCTGCATCCTGTTTTAGATGCTCACCAACTCAGGCGCAGCAACGACACACTCTGCCGTGACTCGCTCTTCAGCACTTCTCGTACCTCCAGTTACGTTTCTTTCCTTCGGCGATCCATGCGACCGCCTCTGCCACACGTTTGGCGCGCGTCTCTTCCCGCTTCGCCTCGCCGACCCACTCCGAATACTCGCTCCTGCACGACGGCGAAAAGGCTGCAAAGTTCCTCGCCGCAGCCTTATTCTTCGCAAGCGCCGCGCTTAGCTCCTCCGGCACCGGCAACTCGGGCCTGGGTGCCGCCCGCTTCTTCGGCCCCGCTGCCTTCGCTGCAAGTTGCGCCTTAGCAGCTTCCTTGATCAACGCTACCAGCTCGCGCTCGGACGGAAGGTCTTTCAAAGAAGTGATCTTCCCCATGGCACCTGCGCTGCCGTCGGGATCGTATCCCATGGCGCGCACCTTCTCTTTAATCTCGCTGCCCGCGATCCGGAAAGAACAATGCGCCTTGAACGCACCGAAGCCACAGACGATCTTTCCATCCACGAGCAGCGTGGGAAATCCCCACTTAATCTCCTCCACCGCATCCGGCAGGGCCTTGTGCGCCACGTCGCGAAGATGTTCCAGGATTGGCTTCGCGAACGGAGCCGCCGAAGCAATTTGCACATCGACCAATGGATTCCGAACCCCCATCGCTCCCTCCCTAGAAGCCTGCATGAATCTGCTGCTGGACGCGCTCCATACTCTTCTGCGGCACATGGATCCATCCACGGCGTGGAGCATCCAGATCGAGAATCAACGTCAGAGCACATGCCATCACGACCGGCAGAATCACAAGAAGGAGAACCGATCGGCTCGGCATGGCTAGCCCGGAAAGAAAAGAGGCCGTCATACCGATGAAGAGCAGCATACTCCACGCCTCTCCGGGGATGCGACTCTCCAGCGCCGCCCTGCGCTTTTCGCTCACATCGATCGCATCGTTAAGAGCCGACACGAAGAGAGAGTTCATCGAATCGCGCCGCTCGTTCGCTGCAACAGAGGCCAGAGCCCACATGGATTTCTGCATGCTGGCCGCGCGATCGGCGCTTCGCCGCAGAGGTTCGCCAGCCGCCGCCAGAGAAAACTCCATCCGCGCATCCACATACTGAAGCAGAAGGCCGCGCATCTGCGTGCGCACCGGCTCCGACAGAAGAGTGGTGCGCAGCCACATGGTGCCGATGTCGTTCGCCTCTTCCACCTCAAGCTGTCGGCGCGCGTCGTAGCGCGAGACCGCCATCGCAAAGCTGAACCCGAGAAGCAGCGCCAGCATCCCGAGCACCGCGCCCTCCGTCGCCCCGAATCGTTCGCGGTGATGCTCCGGCAGAAGCTCAGGCCAGCGACGCCGTACCAGTGCGCCAAGAAATCCGGTACCTAGAAACATCAGAAACGACACCGGCAAAAAGAGTGCAGGAAAATCAAGCAGAAATCGCATGACGCGAGTGTAAGCCAAGAGATCTTCTCTCCAGGCAAAACCTGGGCAACTCCGTGCCCCATTCTTTCGCGCTCTTTGCGAAAGGGTGGGGTCGCGCGGAGCGCGCAAACCTGATTTCAGGAAAAGAAAGCAGATCTCTCCGCTACGCGACAAGAAGGCTGTCGCTCCGGTCGAGATGACGGAAACCTCACCCGCACCACACCAACAGCAACCACCGTCATTTCGACCGAACGCGCAGCGGGAGCGGAGAAATCTGTTTTGTTATGCGCCGGAGACGCAGCCAATTGCGCTCCGCGCGATAACAACGCTACGGGATGACAAAGACAGGAACGGTAGAAAGCGACAAAACGGCCCCGAAGAAATCTTCGGGGCCGTTGTTTAATCATCACACCCTAGACATGCGGTGTGAAGCCTTTGTCGTACGTACGCTTGCGCTTCGCCGTTGCCGCCGGATCGTTCTTATACGTTCCATCCGGGTTCATATGAATAGGCCGACCCAGCTCCCACGCATAGTTGCTCGTCTGCAGCATGGTCACTGCCACGTTGCCCTGCGAAACCGGCTGGTTCAACTTCACGCCGGTCCGGATCGCGGCAATCATGTTCGCGAAGTGCATATCCGTCATGGAATCCGCGCCGACCAGATCCGCCGAGCTCGTTCCCTTATCCTTCTTCACAGAAAAGGAATCGATCATGTTGTCGCCCAGGTCATAGATCTCATAGCCATCACGATCCACAACCACCGTTCCCTTGTTTCCATGAATCGCAACGCCACGATCGCGCCCATAGGTCTTCTTACCCGTAATGCAGTCGCACTCCCATGTCAGCAGCTTGTCAGGATAGGTGAAGCTCACGTTCATCGTGTCTGCGAACTGCCAGTCGTCCTTCGCGGCATAGCGGCCGCCGTCTGCCGTCACCATCGTCGGATACTCCACGCCCATCAGCCAGCGCGCGACGTCTACCTCGTGCGTTCCGTTATTCAGCGGCTCGCCCGTTCCCCACGTAAACCGCCAGTGCCAGTTGTACGGGTGCATGTTGTCGCGGTAAGGCTCGCGCGGAGCCGGTCCCTGCCAGAGATCCCAGTCCAGCGTCGCCGGAACGGGAACGACCTTGCCGATACCGATCGGCTTGCGACGGTTCGCGTACCAGGTCTTAGCCCAGTAGGGCGGCCCTACGATGCCGTCCTTAATCTTCTGTGCAATCTCGATCGTGTGCGGAGAAGACCTCTGCTGCGACCCCATCTGCGCCAGCTTGCCGTACTTCTTCTGCGCGGCGATCAGCATCTCTCCTTCGTTCGGGTCGTAGCTCATCGGTTTTTCGACATAGACGTGCTTGCCCGCTTGCAGGCCCATGATGGCCATCGGCGCATGCCAGTGGTCCGGAGTCGCGATCGTCACCACGTCCACGTCCTTCGATGCCAGAACCTTGCGAAAGTCCTGATTCTTCGTCACCGAGTAGCCCAGCGACTTCTCCGCCCGCCCCGCGAACCTGTCCAGAATCACCGTATCCACATCGCAGGCATAGGTCACGCGCGCGTCCTTGGCATTTGCCTTCAGGGAGGACAGGTGCGCGTAGGCGCGACTATTCAGGCCAACCACGGCGAAGTTCACTCGCTCGTTCGAGCCCACGATCTGGGCGTAGCTTTTTGCAGTGGATGCTACGACGGCGCCGGCTCCAACAATGGCGGCGGTATTCAAAAATTCGCGACGGGTGGTCATGGAGTCTCCTGTGTCCGGGAATTGTAGCGGACTCGAAGGAATTCTGGCGATCCCTCCCAAAAAAGCTGCGCCACACGCCCTTCCTGAAGTCGCTGCCGCGCATCTCTTTCAAAAGGAGAAGAAAGCCATGAGCAAAGAAAAGCATCTCTTCCGCGGAATCCTTGCAGGCGTCGCTGGTGGTTTGGCCGCCTCGTGGGTGATGAACGAATTCATTGCCGGGCCCGGTAAAAAGCTGCAGCAGTCCCTGCAGACGCCCGCAGAGAACTGGCAGCAGGAGCAACAGGCGCAGAGCGGTGGAGAGGATTCGACTATGAAAGTGGCCGATGCACTCACCGTCACGGCAACCGGCGGCCAGCACCTGACCTACGCCCAGAAGGAAAAAGCCGGCCCTGCGGTCCACTATGCCTTTGGAGCCATCATGGGAGGCGTCTACGGCGGTCTCGCGGAGTACGCCCCCGGCGTCCGTTCTGCTTTCGGCACCACCTTCGGTACAGCCCTCTTCACCGGGGCCGACGCCATCGCCGTCCCCGCGCTCAAGCTAGGTCCGCCGATCACGGAGGAGAAGATTGGGCCCAACGCGAACCACTACTTCGCACACGTCGTCTACGGAGCCACCACCGAACTCGTCCGCAGAATCGTCCGCGCCGCGCTCTAAGCGGCCAAGCCAAAGCGGGTGCCCCATGTCCCCTTTGGGACATGGGTTATGCGCAAAGCGTATCCAGAAGCACGACACCCACCCACTTCACCCGCTATAGTTCCACCCATGCGAACCGCAAAACTTTTGGCAGCTGTCTTCCTCCTCCCCCTCGCTGCACACGCCCAGGCTCCACGCCCCCAGATCACCGGCATCGATCACGTCGCCTTCTTCGTCTCGGATCTTCCGAAGGCCCTTACCTTCTGGCACGATCTCCTTGGCTACGAAGTCGTAGGAAAGCCCAACCCCACGAAGGTGACGCTTCAGGTGAACGAGCACGAGCGCATCGAAATCTCCACCGAAACCCCCATCACCCCGCGCAATCAGTTTGACCATCTGTGCCTCATCGTCGATGACATCGAGCAGATGCGCGCCTACCTCAAAGCGCAGGGCATCGCGAGCCAACCCGCCGGAAGCGCTCTTCAGGTGATCGATCCCGACGGCACAAGAATCGAATTCATCCAGCCCAAACCGTCCTCCGCCCCTGCGAAGCTCTCACCCAACCGCATCTCGGACGCGATCTATCATGTAGGTTTTATCGTCGGAAACACGGCGAAATCCATGGACTTCTACGGCCGCATCTTCGGCTTTCGCGAGACCTGGCGCGGTACACCGCCTGACAAACAAGGCCTTAGCTGGATCAACATGCAGGTACCCGACGGCACCGATTACATCGAACTGATGCTCTACCGCGCGCCCGCGAATCCAAACACATGGGGAAGCAGCAATCACGTTGCCCTCTCTGTATCGGACATCAACGCTTCTCTCACTAAACTAAAAGCCAACCCCTCCGCGAAGGGCTACACACGTCCCATGGAGATCCGCACCGGCGTCAACCAGAAGCGCCAGCTCAACCTCTTCGACCCCGACGGCACCCGCGTCGAACTGATGGAGCCCTTTACGATCACTGGCAAGCCAACGCCGTCTTCAACGGCACCGCCGCCACCACCCGCGCACGAGTAGGTTCTTTGGTCATCCATATGCCGGGTGCCCCATACGTCGGGCTCTTTGCGATGTGTGGGTTAGTGCGCGAAGCGCGACCCCACCCTTTCGCGATGAAGCCGCGAAAGAATGGGGCACAGAGCAGCAATCTAGCTGCGCAAGAACGCCAGCAGATCTTCGTTCAGTTGATCCGGAATGGTTGCGGTAAACCCATGCGGCTCACCCTCGTACTCAAGCAACACCGCTCCAGGTACAAGCGCCGCCGTGCGACGTCCGGAGATGTCGATCGGCACCGTCTTATCACTCGTTCCGTGAAGGACCAGCGTGGGCACATCGATCTTCGCCAGGTCCTCTCGGAAGTCAGTGGAACTCCACGACTTGGCACATTCGATCGTTGCCACCGGAGAAGCGGCTACAGCCTGCAGGAAGTGCCAGTGCAGAACTTCATCGGAGACACCGTGGTTCAGCAAGGTACGTCCGTAGAAGCCCTTGGCAAACTCTGTCGTAAAGGCAAAGCGATCCTTCTGCAAACCTTCCAACACACCTTCGAAGACGGATGCATCGATGCCGTCGGGATTGTCTTCCGTCTTGAGGAGAAAGGGCGTCACCGCGCCCACGAAGACCGCCTTCGCAATCCGCTCTGAGCCGTACGTCGCCAGATAGCGCGCCACTTCACCACCGCCCATGGAGAATCCGACCAGGGTTACGCCCGTGAGATCCAACGCCTCCAGCAGGTCATTCAGATCCGAGGTCAACGTGTCATAGTCATACCCGTCATACGGCCGCTCACTGCGTCCGAAGCCGCGGCGATCGTACGCGATCACACGGTATCCGTTCTCTGCCAGAAACCTCGCCTGATACTCCCAACTGGTGGAATCCAAAGGCCATCCGTGAATCAAAACAACCGGCTCACCCTCACCCCAGTCACTGAAATAGATCTCAGACTCATCCTGCGTCTCGATATAAGGCATCGTTCTCTCCTTCTGCATCTCCAATGTGAGATGACACCCGATTCAGATGCCACCAGAAGCGTCCGCCATGAGCCGAGTCTCAGGATGGCGCGCCCCCTACAATAGACTCGGAGAAACTGGTTTCATGAGCCGTAAATATCTCAGCAGCAATCCCGACCTTCCCTTCGCCGACGCTGTCCTTGTGGACGACAAGACACTATACCTCTCCGGTCGCATCGGTCTTCTGGAAGGCCAGTTCGCCGTTCCCGAAGACATCGAGGAAGAAGCCCACCGTCTGATGCAGGACCTGCAGCGCGTTCTTGCTTTAGCCGATATGCAGATGAGCGACCTCGTACAGCTTCAGATCTTCTGCAGTGATGTCTCCCTTTGGGGGCGCTTCAACGCCGTCTATCGCACCTACTTCACAACACAGCTTCCGCCGCGCGCCTTCATCGGCAGCGGAGCCCTCCTCTTCGGAGCGCGATTCGAGCTACAGGGTGTCGCCATTCGAGATAACTAGACTGCCTACTTCTCACGCAGAAGAAGATGCGTTGTTTCCAGGGGCTCAAAAAAGGAGCAGTAGATTCTTCAGGATCTATTGGGAATATCTCACCTCGTCGCCGTGTCTTTCACGATGCGGGAGCAGGTCGTTTCTGCCAGACGGAGAAAGATATGGCGAGGGACTTCAGCGGGTTGAATAAGTATGCCAAACGAGAATACAAGTTCGTTCAGGCAGACTCCTACCGGCTTATTACCCAGGATGTGGCGGCCGGGAATCTAGGGGTCAGCATGAACGGCGGCGTTTGCATGGGAGCGACACTCAAGTGGATCAAAGAGAAGCTATCCACCTCGAACGGCCTTTTCAAGCCTGAGGGTCCACTTCGACACAATGCTCCAAAGCAGTTTTCAAACTCTCTCAATCCCCTGACGCGCGCAAAGGCAGGCCTATCGGTCCCTGGAGGAACGACACTTGGCAAAGTCGTCGCCTCGAATTCCTTCCTGAAGAACACTTTCAAGGGGAACAGCCACCAACGAAACGAAGGGACGATGAGGCAAGCCGCGGATTTACAGACGCTTTATCACGAGCAGAGTGAAGCCGATGCAATCGACTCGTTAAGCCTCCATCGGGTCAACTACCCCGGACAGCTGATCAAGATGGACCTGACCCATAGACTGGATCCCGACGCTGCATTTGGTGGTAACTGGGAGTTAGCTCACATGCGGGGTCACAACCCCTCCGACCACCAGTATCTGTTGGCAGAGAGTATCGCACCCACTGCCCAACTTCTTCGCGCTGGCGTTGCCATCCTGATCAACCTCGCCAACGCGGATGGAGGAGGAGGGCATGCACTCGCCTTTTACCGAAGTCGGCCGGGCATAGGTTCAGCAGGCAGAACGCTGTACTTTTTCGATTCGAATGCAGGGGCCTACAAGATCGCCAATGACAGCCTGGAAAATATTCAGAATCTGCTCCGGGCGTGGGCTGCGACCTATGCCAATCACATCGTGCCGGTCACCTTTCAAATTCGGCCGGGATATTGCACAGCATTTGAACGTTCCTGAAGAGAGCAAACAAAAAAGGCCGCCCGAAGGCGGCCTTTCATTGTGTTGCGCAGAGAACTAATCTCCCGCAACGGTCTCTTCATCGCGAATGCTCGTGACCACCTGAGCGGTCGACTTGACCGGAGGAGCGGGCAGAATACCACCCAGACCACCGATGTCGCCGATGGCAACGAAACCACCAGGAAGCTCAGGCTCCTTGAGGATCTCCTTGCGGTACAGCTTGGCCATACGTGCGTTCTCGGCATCCTGCTTGAGCTTTGCGTCGCGCGCCATGACCTTTTCTTCACGCGCGTTCTTCGCAATGCCGGACTTCTCGAACGTATCGTTTGCAGCTGCGTTGACGTGCTCATCGTTCAGAACCAGGTCATACTTCTCCTGCTTCTCGATGGCGACCTTCTTACCGCCGGCAAAGATCTCGTGACGTCCATGCTCCTCATACCACTTGGTCAGCGTGGAGGTCATGTGCATCTTCTCGATGATGTTTCTCCAGCCCACACCAGTGTTGTAAGCGCAGAAGCTGATCTCGCCTTCCTGGGTCGCGTACGGAATGATGCACTGCTCCGTGCGGCGGAAGTCGTAGTTGAACAGATCCTGGAACCACATGCCTGCGATAAACAGGAAGTTCCAACGATCGGCGCGGCGCATCTTGATGTCTTCCATCGTGCGATCCGCCGTGACCTTGCCGTAGTTGCGACCGGTCGCGCCGAAGCACTTATCGAACTTCTGCAAAAGATCGGTGATCTTGAAGTTCTGCGGAGCCTTGGTGGGATCGTAGTTGCGCAGAAGAGCGAGGGTTACGCCCACGATCGAGAGGAACTTGCCGCGAGCAGCGTCGTTCACCTTGGCAACGTCCTTCGCCAGACGATCGGCGTTCAGGAAAGCCGTTACGGGAACAGCTTCCTTCGTCTCCTTATCGATCATCAGAGCCATACCGATACCGCAGTTGGGATGGCAGCCGCAGGAGAGCTGGCCCCAATCCGTATCCGGTCCGTGAACAAGATCGGCCCAATCGGAGAAGGTGCTCATGAAGGAGATCGGGAACCAGTCGCGTGTCGACTCGCCCAGACCAGTCTGCGTACGCACGTCATGCGCGAGATGCGAGAGCGTATAACGCTGCGCCGCGCGACGCTCGTCCGAAACCGCCTCGTCACGACCGGTAAACGAAACCGGCTGGAACGAAAGGAAGTTGATCTTCTTGGGGTTGTCGAGAGCGAACTCGATGATGCGTCCGACCTGCTCGTTATTAATGCCGTTGATGATCGTGGTCACCGGAACGATATCGACGCCAGCCTCGTGCAGGTTATGGATAGCCTGCAGCTTTACGTCGAAGGCGTTTCCAACCTTGCGATGCGAGTTTGCTGCGTTGCCGATACCGTCGAACTGCAGGTAGGCATAACGCAGACCTGCTTCCGCAGCGGCCTTGGCAAACTCCTTGCTCTTAGCGAACTCGATACCGTTCGTCGCAGCCTGCACCGAGTTGTAACCCACCTTGCGGGAGTAAGCGACGGCGTCGAGGAAGTAAGGCGAAAGCGTCGGCTCACCACCGGAGAACTGAACCGACATCTGGCGGCGGGGCTTGATCTGGATCGCGTTGTCCAGCATGGTCTTGATCTCGTCCCACGTCAGTTCGTGAACGAAACCAACCTGGTTCGCATCCATGAAGCAGGGATCGCACATCATGTTGCAACGGTTCGTCAGATCGATCGTGAGAACGGATCCACGTCCGTGGGTCACGGTCGAGGTGCCGTGGTTGTGCAGCTTCTCGTCGTTGTGGGCGCGGATATCGCGGCCCGGGAAGACCTTCTCCAGATGCGCCATCATCTCCACGTCGATCGACATGAGATCTTCAAAGTGTCCGTGGATCGGGCAGTCCTTCACCATCAGGATCTGGCCATCGCGCTCGATGATCTGTGCCTTGATCTCGCCGACCTTCTCGTTCAGAAGAATTTCGTGCGGCAGCTTGCCGTCAATGATCTGCTGGCGGATCTCGGGGATACACTTCGGGCAGAGAGAATCCGTCGTACGGGGCCAACCGAGGGGAGGCTTTTCCTTCTGGTAGCTCTTCAGAAGGGGCTTATCACTCCAGCGGGGAGTAAAGCTGGCATTGGGGCTGATGCTGTTCAACTTATCAAAGACAGCCCAGCCAGCCTTCGCCGCTACCGTAAGAGTCTTTTCTGCGAGTTTCGAAACCTTCGACATTGCATCTCCTGAGGAGTGGATGGGCACCTGCCGCGTACGCAAGGCTCCAACCTTAGATTCCGCCGTCCGGAAGAAGCATTCACAAAATTCTTTGTGAGATCAAATTCTGCCAAAGCAGCGGTTTACCATGTCCAAGGCTACGCCCGCCGCTCCCGGGACTGAACCCGGAAGTGGCGAACGGCGAGATTCCGCAGCGAACGGCGCTGGAGGGCTGCGAATGGAGCACCTGGGTCCGGCTCAATGCGTCAGTGGACTCACTGATTGGGGTTCGCATAACGAAGGATCCTGGGCGATGAGCTGCAGAGCCCCCCGGCACATCGACATCATTTGCACGAAGGCCTCCGGGGCCATTCGCACCGTTACGGCTCCCACGGCCAGATGCACTGTGCCGCACGCACACAACGAGACGCTGCCAAGCCCCGGCAGGTCAGAAAGTACCTTGCGCTCCTCCGTCATCGCTCCCAGCATGGCTAGACTCCCCTCTTCGCGTAATACTCCGCCACCTGGCGAATGTTGAACTCAAACGGGATATGTTCCGATCCGGGCAGCGAAATCATTACGCCCTGGTGATTCACCGAAGGCTCCGGAAACTGCAGGTAGCTGGGCAGCGAAAGCCTAGGCGCGGAACGAGCCGCCTCGGTCATCTCTCCCGCAGCATAATCCGTCAGACCGACAGCATCGCCCAGCCGCAGCACCACGCTTCCGATGGAAACCGGACGTCCATTCACCAGAACGTGCCCATGGGAGACCAGCTGTCGGGCCGCAGCCATGCTCCTCGCGAAGCCAAGCCGGAAGACGATATTATCCAAACGCCGTTCCAGCAGACTGACCAGGGTCTCGGCCCAGTTCGTTGTAGACCGACGCCGCGCATCCCGCACAAACCGGCGCAACTGCTCTTCGCGAAGACCATAGTGGAAGAGCAGTTTCTGCTTCTCTCTTAATTGCAGTGCAAATTCTGTGGGTTTACTCTTACGCGCCTGACCATGCTGCCCGGGAGGATAGTTCCGCTTTTCCAGGGCTCCGGGCTTTCCAAGACCTGGCAGTTCGATACCTAAAGCACGTTGAATCTTGAATTTACTGCGCTCACTCATGAGGGCGCGTCTCCTTTGAACAGAAGTCCACGGCCCTCACCGCTGAATACAGACTAAACTAGTCCGAGATTCATGCGAGGAGTTTTCAGCGAATGGGGATTATGCTTCCCTGAACGGCATCAGACCGCAGGGAAGCGTTCAGGGAGTCGAAGAAGCGGGCGATGTCGTGGGCTGCAGGGCAATCTTCGTCAGGATCTGTTGAAAAAAGACGCTTCGCACATGGATTTTGCGTGCGACGTCGGGCAGAAACTCTGAGATGAGGTTGCCGATTGGATCTGTGGCATATCCCAGCATCACACGTCGGCCAGTGGACTTCGCGTCGCTTTGGATTCCCGGCACGTAGAGATTCGCGATCTGGATCGAGATCGGATAGGTGAGAAGAGTGGAGTAGTTCGGCATCGTCTCGCCGTGATCCCCCTGGGCGATGATGGTTCGGGCAAAGGCGTGCAGGATGCGGCGCTTCACGGTGGCCTCCGGCATGCGGTGATAGCGCGGATCTTCATGCGTGAGGGCGGGAATCGCGAAGACACCGAAGAAGTTTCCTGTCAGATCGCCGGTCACGCCAACGCCGAAGTTTCGTGCAAATGCGGGCATGCCCGAGCCATACGCGCTGTTCGGATTCGTCGCGACGTAGATGCCGGACGAAAGCCCCGTCACCGCAAGGTTGAATGGGGCGATAAAGTTCCTCCCTGCAAGCTGCAGCTTCTGCAAGGGGCTCAAGATCGGATCGGGACTTCGGGAGTTAAGGACCAACTGGCGCGGATCGGTAGGACTGCAGCCAATACCTCCCCCTGGACAGGGAGTGAGCCGCACCGCCACTGGGAGCAGCGGAGGCATGGGAGTTGCAGTTACTTGTACGGACTGCCAGACCGTCGACGGAGCATCTGGAAGAAAAGGGATGAGCGGAATCGGCTCACCCATGACCTGGCTCCCTGCCGGCGCGTTCAATGTCGGCGGAGTTGGCTGAGGAATTACAGGAGGCGCGGATTCCACACCTTGCGCCACCATGCACCTGCACCCTATTGGCGCAAGACACAACACCGCCACGTACACATACCGACGCGAACGCCCCGCTATTGTGGTGGTGCGGTCTGGAACCATCTTTGCTTGAGACGCTCAATTCACGGAAGAGTTATGCACGGGGCGCAATGCGTCGCTCATATTTAGATCAAGGCGTATCTCTTCAGTGCTTCAAATGCACCATGCGGAGGGCATCGTGATAAAACTCGCTGACTTCGAAGCTCACGGCCGCACCAGCGAGCGAAGTTAGAAATCCAATCCCGGTCTCTCTTGCTCCACGGTCATACTCAGGGTAATAAGCGTTATTGACGCCAGCAGCCACCGCATATCCCGCAAAAAGCGGAGCGTTGAAGCGGTTTCGCCCCTCGTCTGACTTCACTACAACCACACGCGTGGCGGCGTAAAACACACGGTTGATGAATTTATGCCCGCTTCCCAAAACGTAATAGCGAGGATCGTCATGGAAGATGGGGGAGAAGATTCCATCCGTCATTACCGCCTGCGTCGTCTGGCGCGCATAGGCTGCGCCAAAGCGCTGCGCAAAGGCTTCTTTGTTATGACCATAGTGGGGCGCATTGTCTAAGGCATGCGACAGACCCGCGGAAGCGGTTGCTCCAATCAGAGCGTTGATGGAGGCCTGCTCGCGGAAGGCGTACAACATCTTCTGCCCGCTCGTCAGACGCTCCACGCTCTGCCCGGAGTCCACAATCGTGGTGTACTTGCTCACCATCCCAGGCTTGTTATATGTCGCGTTCGGCTGCGGCGCGCCCAGGGGCGAGGAAAGATCGAGCCCGCTCTTCTCGGCAGCGGACACCGACGAGCTCGGAGCATCCGGAAGCAGGGCGTCAGAAGCGGATCGCAGAGCCATCTGCTGGCCAAAAGCAGATCCAGCCACGAGCAAAGCCGCGCCGAAGGTGGAGTAAGTTTTCAGGGACATGCGCAATAGAGTAGTGCCTCCGGTTCGCCCGTACAAGACCCGTATGCGTCAACCTTCCACTTAGAAGCACGCGGGCATCCCTAAGTTGCACCGCCCACAGTCGAGATTTACTGGAGCAACAAGGCCGCTCGAAGTTAACCACTTCGACACGAGCGCGCATTTCGCCTTGCCCACACGCCTTCCACACCCCTCTAATTGATAAAGAAGCACTGCGAGGAAGCCCGATGTCCGATTGGAAAGAGCAGATTCACGGCACCGCCGCCAAAGCCGAAGAAGAACTCAAGCGCCTCATCCAGTACATGAACGATGAAGTCGTGCCCGACGTCCGCCGATCCTCAAGTGCCGCACTCAGGTCGGCCGCCGAACAACTCAGGCTTCTCGCGGAAAAGATGGAGAAGCACTAAGTTGTTTTTGCAGGCGAAGACGGCTTCTGTAATTCGGTGCTCCTGGATGCCGTCGATGTGCCGCATCGTACCTCTGCTCGCGCTCACCCTTCTACTCTCCGGCTGCCACAAGAAACAGCACGTCGCTCGCCACCAGGCGCCTCCACCCATCACAAGCCATCGCTATCCCACGGTCGCCCGACGCCCTGTGCCTCCCGTCATCCTGCACGATCCTTCGGAAGACTCGAATCCCAGCGGCGGGCATGCGCAGCCACACGTAGACAATAAAAGCGTCTCTTCTTCCGAGACTGGTCTGGCCAGCTGGTACGGCCCGCCGTATCACAACCGCACCGGTGCCAACGGTGAGATCTACGACCAGAACGCCATGACGGCAGCGCATCGCACACTGCCCATGGGCACCGTCGTCCGCGTCACCAATCTCTCTACGAATCAAAGCGTCACCGTGAAGATTACGGACCGAGGCCCGTTCGTGCAGGGGCGCATCATCGATCTCTCCCTTGCGGCTGCGAAAGAAACTGGTCTTTACCGTATGGGCGTGGCCAAGGTCCGCGTTGAAGTCTTCGCGGCGCAGCGTCCGCTCACCGGCGGAAAGTGGTGCGTGCAGGTTGGCGCCTTCCAGAAAGAGGGCAACGCCAATAAATTAAAGTCCGATCTTCTTCGCCGTTACGAGACTGCGAAGGTGATCGAGTTCCCGGGACCTACCGGGCATTGGGTCCGCATAAATCCTGTGTTGAATGATCGCGCCCACGCCACACAGATCGCAGACAACATTCGGACCGCCGAGCCCGACGCGCAAGCCTACATCGTCCGCCTGGACTAAAGATCTCAGGAAACCGAGGATTGGGTGCCCCATACATCGCGCTCTTTGCGATGTGTGGGGCATGCGCGAAGCGCATCCTTCGCTCGAAGCGCGATACGGCGTGAAAACCCCGAACAGCAGATCCCTTCACTCCGCTACGGGATGACAAAAGTTCGGGGCAACTACAACCACCCCTTGGCCCGAGCCATCCGCGCCGCATCGATGCGATTTACCGCACCCAGCTTACTCATCGCCTCAGAGAGATAATTCCGCACCGTCCCTTCGCTCAACCCCAACTCCCGCGCCACCTCCGCCGTCGTCCGGCCCTCGCCCGCGCGCAGGAGAATCTGCCGCTCGCGCTCTGTCAGCGGATCCACCTCGCTCCCCCATGCCTCCGCCGCAAGATCGGGATCGATCACACGCAGACCGCGATGCACACGTCTCACCGCGTCCGCAAGCTCCGCCGCTGGTCTGTCTTTCAAGAGATAGCCGAGAACTCCGCTCTCCATCGCACGCCGCAGATAGCCAGCGCGCGCAAACGTCGTCAACATCACCACACGCGTCTTCAAACCCGCCTCGCGTACAGCCACGGCAAGCTCCAGCCCCGTCATCTCCGGCATCTCGATATCGGTTACCAGCACATCGGGCGGCTCCTTCAACATCATGCGCAGAGCCTCACGGCCATTCGCCGCCTGCAGATGCACCTCGATATCAGCCTCTGCATTTAATAGGGAAGCCAGCGCACCGCGCACCATCCCCTGGTCTTCAACCAACATCACACAAATCTTCGCCACGAAATCCTCACTGACCGTTTTGCCTAAACTGACTCGCTAACCTGCTGACTCGCTCAAAGCGGCATCTCCACCACCAACCGCATCCCGCTCGCACCATCCAGCAGCAACTTCCCACCCAGCATCTCAACTCGCTCGCGCATCCCCTTCAGACCGAAGCCGCCATGCCCGTCGCCACCCACGCCATCATCCGATACCACCATCCGCACCGTCTTACCTTCCACATCGACGCGGAGCGAGCACTGCGAAGCACGCGAGTGACGCACGACATTCGTCACCGCCTCGCGCACACCCAGCGACAGGGTCATCTCCTGCTCGCGCGAGAGCAGCGTTGGCAATGTCACGGGATCCATCCTGTGTTCATAAGCAATGCCCGCAGAACGCAGGACATCTTCCGCCTTCTCCATCTCCGCCGCCAGCCCGTGAGAACGAAAGCCAAGCACCGCCTCGCGCACTTCAGCCAAAGCCTGACGCGCAGAGCTCTGAATCTGCCGAACCTCTTCCGCGGCCTTCTCTGGGTTGGTTTCGATCAAGCGCTCCGCTACCTGCGACTTCAGCACCACGAGGGTCAGCGTATGCCCAAGGACGTCATGCAGATCGCGCGCGATGCGTTCGCGCTCCGCCGTCTTCGCCAGCCGCTCGACTTCGCTCTGTGCCATTAACAGCTTGCGATCCGCCTCCGCCTTCTGCGCGAAGTGCAGATTGGTTAGAGTCACGATCACCGTAAAAAATACACCCAGACCAAAGTTCCACGGAGACAGGCCCAGTACCAACCCCTCACTGACAATCAGACCCACCTGCAGCAGCAAAAGCCTGATCACCACATTGGCGTCCTTCAGAATGAAGGGCAGAGATGCCAGCGAGAAGCAGAACATGCCCGAAGCACTTTCGCTGAAGGGGACATACAAAAATGGAAGTACAAACAGCGCCACGAGCACCGTCGTCCGCACGCGCCCGCGCACAAACGGAACGGCAACATAGAGCGCGACAAACAGCACATACACGAGCGCAAACCACATCCAGTGCGTTGCCGAGTGACGCTGAATGGGGTCGATAAAAAAGAACAGCGTATAAGCCAGCGCCAGATGACGCTGAAATAGACCGCCCTTTCTTTTCTTCTCCATATTGCACTCACTCCCTGCCATCGACTACACCTTCGCCGCGTTCCGCCGGAAGATCACCGCGGCCAACGCCAGTGTCACAACACTAAACGCTGCGAGCCATATCCAGTGCATCAGAATGGAGTCGCTCCCCGGTAGACCACCGTAGTTTTTCAGCGGCGATCCCGCAGCCACCAACTCTACGCGCGCCAGGTGATACGTCGGCCACATCGGCGCAAGTTTCTGCAGACCCGTCGGCAGATTCTTCAGCGGCATCCATAACCCACTCAGAAAACTCATGGGAAGATAGATCAGATTGACCACTCCCGTGGCCGAGTTCGGCGGGATGATCATCGCCAGCAGCAGACCCAGCGAGGCAAACGGCACAACGCCGCCCAACACCGCCAGAGCCATGTGAAAGACCTGCGTCCCCGTCAGAACGACACCACCCATCGTCCTTCCCAACGTTAGCAGGATCGCAAAGATGATCAGCGCAAACGCCATCGCCGTCAGCAGCTTCGCGCAAAGGTAGGCCCACGCCGGCATCGGGCTCGCCTGTTTCAGTTCCAGCCAACCCAGGGTTCGCTCGCTCGCCAGAGTGACGCTGATGCCGAAGAGCGAGCATCCCACAAGCCCGAAGACCGTGTAGGTCGCCAACAGATAACGCGCCACCTGCTCACCGCCCGCGCCGTGAGAGTTCACGATGCCAAAGAGCAGGTAGAACATCACAGGAAATCCGATTGTAGCCAGTGAGAAAGACTTCGCTCGCGCCAGTCGAAGAAACTCTACTTTTGTTTCCATTCCGAAGATCGTCGCAGCACTTGCCATCACAGCACCTCTTTCTCAGCCGTCAACGCCAGGAACGCATCTTCCAAAGCAGGGCTCGAGACTTCAAGTCCGCTCAAGCCCGCATCCTCGGCGAGCATTCGCCGCAACACGTCCTCAGCGGCCAGCGTTGTCACCACCGTAACGGCATCGTGCATCGCGGCCTCGGTCACGGTAGGCCATCGCTTCAACTCGGCAACACTTAGCCGCGTCATGCACTTGATCTTGCGTCCGGCGACGTTTCCTTTAATCTCGCGTGGCGTTCCTTCGGCCACAATCTCGCCGGTCCGAATTACGACGATCCTATCTGCCAGTGAGTCCGCCTCTTCGAGATAGTGTGTCGTCAACAGAACCGTCTTGCCTGCATCGCGCATGCGACGGACCTCGGCCCAAACGGCGTGGCGCGCTTCGATATCCATGCCGAGCGTGGGCTCATCCAGAAAAATAAGATCCGGGTCGCCACACATGGCCAGACCAAATAAAACTCTCTGCCTCTGTCCGCCGCTGAGCGAACCGAGTAACTTGTTCTCAATTCCCTTCAGCCCCGCACGCTGCACAATCTCTTCGTAGCTCATCGGTTTTGGATAGTAACTCCGGAATAAGTCGATATACTCGCGCGCCTTAACCGTATCCGGCACCTTGGAGACCTGTAACATCGCGCCCATGCGCATACGTGTCTGCGCTATCTTTGGCGAAGCTCCAAAGACCTTCGCTACACCTGTCGTGGGTTGCAATAATCCCAGGAGTAACTTGACAGCTGTTGTTTTGCCCGCACCGTTCGGACCCAGCAGAGCAACAACCTCTCCGCGCCGCAGCGTCAGCGAGACATCCCGCAACGCTACGTGCTGTCCGTATCTCTGAGTTACGCCTGCCAGTTCCGCCGCTACATCCTGCATCGCGAACCCCCATCCGACATCCTGATCGTCCCACCCACGCTTCACAGGCAACAGTGCATTTCGTCACGGACCGCACATGACATTTGTCATGTCCTCCTTTGAACGAATTCAGAAAAGAAATCAACTTAGCCTTTCGGCCACAAATTACGGAACTGAAAATCAAAACTCTGCGTACATGACGAATGTCATCTTCTATTCCTGACATTTTCCACTGTTGCGCCCAATCACTGTCCCTCATTCTTTGGAAATAAGGACACCGCCGTGAAACTTCTAACTCATCACGCAGTCCAAAAGGCCACCATGAACAAGTTAGCCCTCGCCTTACTTCTCTTCGCCGCCACCGCTCCCGCACAGAACTGCGCACACCTCACTGGCACCGTGCGTGATGGAAACGGAGGGGCCATTCCCGGCGCGGCACTTACGCTCGACGACGTGGCGGTGAAACCATCCGATGACGAGGGCCACTACACCCTGCCGTGCCTCACTCCCGGCAATCATCACCTGCACATCGTTGCCGACGCCTTCGCGCCCTCTGATGTCACGCTCACCGGTCGCGCCACCACGCTCGACATCGCTCTGCGTCTTGCCGAAGTCGACCAGTCTATGGAGGTCGGCGAGAATACAGAGTCCGGGTTGAATAACCAGGAGACCGGCGGTTCCAAGACGCTCAGCAAAAACGACCTCGCAGGTCTTGCCGACGATCCCGACGACTTCAAGCGTGAACTCCAGGTACTCGCCGCAGCAGGTGGAGGTACACCGGGCAATGCAACCGTCTCCGTTGACGGCTTTCAGGGGTCAGCGGCCATGCCGCCGAAGGGCTCCATCGCGTTTATCCGCATCAACCCCGATCTTTTTTCCTCGGAGTACGGCAGTCCTCCCTATGAAGGCGGGCGCATCGAGATCTTCACCAAGCCCGCTGCGGGCCGCATCCACGGCTCGTTCTTTACGACGCAATCGGGTTCGTTCCTCAACGCGCGCGACCCGTACTCTCTCTCCAAGGCGGCCATCGCAAAGCATCGCTATGGCTTCGATCTCTCCATGCCCATCAAGCCGAACAAGCTCGATCTCTCGCTGAACCTCGAAAAGCGAGACATCGAGAACTTCTCGGTGGTCAACGCAGTCGTTCTCGATGCCAACAAAAACATCACCAACACGACCTACAACGTTCCCGCCACGCAGCATCTCTGGATAGCGGCAGCGCGCTCCGGCGTGCAGTGGAACAAGCAGAACCTCTCCACGTTCAGCTACTCCGGGAACGTCAATCACCTGCTCAACATGAACACGGGTGGCCTTCAGTTGCAGGAGGCTGGCTACGACAACGTGCGCGCCGACCACTCTATCCGTGGCACGCTTGTCTCCACACTCTCGCCACGCGCCGTGCACGAAGCGCGAGTTGCCTTCACCTTCAGCACCACGACCAACACACCCAACTCCACTGGCCCCGCGATCAATGTCGCGGGCGCGTTCACCGGCGGCGGTGCGCCCACCGGCCCCAACAAACTCACCGAAAATCAACTCGAGATCAACGACGACATTCTGTACTCGCGCGGCAAACACAGCTTCAAGGCGGGCATCATCTCGCTCACCTTCTTTGACCGTAACACCATGCCCTCTGGCTTCAACGGAAGCTATACCTTCGGCGGAGGCACTGCTCTACCGCTGGATGCAAACGGCAATCCCACCAGTACCGCGCCCATCCAGATCTCGGCGATCGAGCAATACCGCCGCGCCCTTCTTGGATATCAAGGCGGCACCGCCACCGTCTACGCCGTCACCACGGGATCTCCGATCGTAAACTTTACGCAGAACCGGACCGCGCTTTACGTTCAGGACCAATGGAAGATCACCAACCGCTTCCAGGCGGCACTGGGTCTGCGCTACGCCTTCCAGAACAATCCCAACACATGGTCCACGTTGAATCCGCGCGTTGGCTTCTCCTGGTCTCCGGACAAGAAGCAGAAGCTGGTGCTCCGCGCACGCATCGGTCTCTTCGGTAGTCCCATTCGCACAGACGTTGTCACGCAACTGGAGCGCCTCAATGGAACGCGCCAGATCTCCAGCACCGTCTACGATGCGACCTTCGGCAATCCAACACAGCCTGCGGCCGATCAGATCGCCACGCGCTATCTCTTCGCACATGGCATCACCCAGCAGCCCTCCCTGCAACAGCACCAGGCCATCGAGTACGAACTGCCGCGTCACTGGAATCTACAGGTGAACAACTACATCGTCCGTGGCTGGAACACACTGCGGCTCAGAAACATCAACGCTCCTCTGACGAATGATCCCACCGGTCCACGTCCGATTGCTGCCAACGTCAACCTGCAGCAGTTTCAGCAGACCGGTGGTCTCAAGGGCAACGTGCAGTTCATCGGTCTCGACCAGCACTCGCTCAAGCGCTTCCAGCTCTTTCTCGGGTATCTGCGTCTCGACCTCCGCTCTAACGCGGATACGTCAATCACGCAGCCGCAGTCCACCTATACCGATCAGGGCGAATTCGTTCGGCCCACATGGCTGAATACGCATCGTGTCTTCGCGATCAATAACATCAACCTTCCGTATAAGATCACGCTCTCAAATCAATTCAATGCCACCTCGGGCGCGGTGAACAATATCCTCACGGGCTCCGACGATAACGGAGACGGTGTCTTCAACGACCGTCCCGACTACGCCTCCGCACCCGGCAATGGAGTTTACGCCACGCGCTTCGGCCTTCTGACCGCGCCAGAGAATCCTCTGGCCACAGGTAAATCCGTTACGCGCAACCTCGGCACGCTTCCGTGGAACATCAACTTTGACGCAAACCTCAGCCGCTCCTTTACGCTCAATACCGGAGCTGCGCAGGACCATCAGCAGACACTCGCAGTCAACGTTCGATCCGCCAACCTCCTCAACCACACCAATGTCCTCGCCGTCGGCAACGTCATCGGTTCACCCCTCTTCGATAGGGCCTACTCCGCCGACACGGGACGCCGCATCGAAGCGGGCCTTCGCTACAGCTTCTAAAAACTTCGTGCTCCATTCTTTCGTGGCTTCATCGCGAAGGGTGGGGTCGCGCGGAGCGCACAAGAGATCTACGAAGAGTCGAACCCAGAAAAAAAGCAGATCCCTTCGCTACGCTCCGGGATGATAAATAAGAAGACTTTCACAATGGAGAGCAACCATGCGCAGCCTGGCCACAACGATCCTTCTTGCATCACTCACAGCCTCAGCACAAAAACCCGCGCCGCCCATCACACCTATCCAGATCTCCTATCGATACTGGCCGGAGCAGTTCGTCCAGTTCATCACTGGAACCGAAACACCGTACTCCATGCTCGAGTTCGACGTCGATCAGAAGACGTACGACCTCGTCCTCACCGATCGCACAACAAAGAAGCGCGTGCACTATGCCAGCGACGAGACCATCGCAGCGCAGGACCGCGCCTCCGGAGACGAAGCCTACGTTACGAAGATCCTCTTCGAACGCCCCGAAAACGCGGGTAAGGACGCTACCTATAACCTTCGCGCCGTCCTGCACGACAACAGCCCGCTGGAGTGGCGCTTCATCCAGGGTTCCGAGATCATGGAGCAGGGCGGTGGTCTCTCCAAGCTTGCCGAGATTCCCGTTCCCGTGCTCGCCTATCGTGAACAGAGCGCCGTCGCGGGAGATGGCACCGCCCTCGTCGTCGGCAAAGCTGTCTCGCCCGCCGAGATGTGGACCGAGATCTCGAAGCCACCTTACTTCGTCGCCTGGCGCGGTGCGTACTCCGTGGGCGCTACCACCGTATCTCTCGTACCCGGCAAGCAGACCTGGAAGGTCGACAGCGCGCCCGACGCCGTCGCCGCCGGTGCCGTCTGGAAGCTGAGCAACGACGCGGGCCGCACGCGTACCCTCACCATCAAGAAGCTCGACGGGAGCAGCGCCACCATCCTCGATCAGGACTCGGCTGTGAGCACGTACAGCCGCATCGTCACCGCCACCACAACGCCCACCGGCTGGCAGATCAACAGCGTCCACTACATTCCACGCGATGAAGAAAAGCACGCCTTCACCGTGACCTTTACACCTGCTCTTGGTGCGGGCACTTCCAACGCGGACTTCATACTGGGCAAGAAGAACAAAATCGCCACCGCTACCGTCGAAACTGCAGCCGCCTCCTCCGACCTCACGATGAAGTCTCCGGACTGGATCAGGGGCAAGGCCATCTCCACACAGGTCATCACGGAAGGCGGAGGAGTCACCCTCGTTTCTATGCCGAAAAAATAACAACGCATTCGTCATCTCGACCGAACGCGAAGCGCGAGCGGAGAGATCTGCTTCTGCCATGCGCAAAGCGCATCTTTCGCTCGTAGAGCGACCAAAGCAAAAGGCCACCTTCTAAATAGGCGGCCTTTTCTTTGCGAAAGAAGAGAGATCAGATCACGCGGCTATGCCGGTATCCGCCCTCGTCCAGAGCCGCCAGCAGCTGCTCGATCTGCTCCTGTCCGCGTGTCTCCATCGTGATATCGATCGTCGTATCGCCAAGATTCACACCGTAATACGCGCGGTTATACAGCGTATCCACGATGTTCACGCGATGCTCCGCGATCAGCCGCGTCAGCTCCTGCAGAGCTCCGGGCTTGTCCAGCAGATGAATGCGCAGGCGGATGAGACGTCCGTCTTTCACAAGACCGCGTTCGATGATGCGCGAGAGCAGCGTGACATCGATATTGCCGCCACAGACCAGCACGCCGACGTGCGCTCCCTGCAGGCTCGTCTTCTTCTGCAGCAACGCGGCCAGCGCCGTGGCACCAGCACCCTCAGCCAAGGTCTTTTCGCGTTCCAGAAGGACGAGAATCGCCGACGCGATCTCATCCTCGTCGACGGTCACAATCTCGTCGACATACTTTTGCACCAGCGGAAAAGTAATCTCTCCCGACCGGCGCACCGCGATGCCGTCCGCGATCGTCGTCGCGGCATCCAGCGTCACAGGATGCCCGGCTCCGATCGCGACCTGCATCGACGCCAGACGCGCCGTCTGTACACCCACAACACGGATCTTCGGGTTGCGTTCCTTCACAGCACACGCGATGCCCGAGATCAATCCGCCACCGCCGATGGGCACAACGATCGCCTCCAGCTGCGGCACCTGTTCGAGCAGCTCCAGACCAATCGTTCCCTGGCCGCTGATCACGGCCGCATCGTCGAAGGGATGAATGAACGTAAGCCCCTCCGCATCGCAGAGCCGCCGCGCCTCGGTATACGCCGCATCATAGTTCGCGCCGTGCAGGATAACGTTCGCGCCGAAGTTGCGCGTCGCCGTAACCTTCACCAGCGGCGTGGCCTCCGGCATCACGATGGTGGCGGCGATGCCCCTCGCCGTCGCGTGATAGGCTACGCCCTGCGCGTGATTTCCCGCGCTGGCGGCAATCACACCGCCTTTTTTCTGCGCTTCAGTCAGAGTGAGAATGCGATTGAGCGCGCCTCGCTCTTTGAACGCGCCGGTCATCTGCAGGTTTTCCAGCTTGAGATACACCTGCTGGCCCGTCAGATCCGAAAGCATCTGCGAGTGCGGGCACGGCGAGTAATAAATCGATCCAGCGATGCGCTCGCGCGCCGCCTCTACGCTTGCAAGCGTGACGCCTGCCTGGTCTTGCTCCTGAGAACTCATCCTCTAACGATAAGGGGCTTTCGTCCTGATTGCCACTCGCACGACTCTCATTCTGTAACGGATCTGCTTAATCCTTCGCGTTCGCGAGACATCGCTCCAGATATCCATTCATCTGGCGGATCTCACTCAGCTTGATCCCCGCCCACAGCCGCTCCTCGATGCGCGCAGCCGCAGCCTCGCCCCGCGCCAGCAAGGCCTCGCCCTTCGCGGTCAGTTCGGTGGTCACAATGCGGTCGTTCGTGGCCGACTTTGCGCGGCGGATCCACTTCTCCCGCTGCGCCCGCGTCAGCAGAGTCTGCGCCGTCTGCGGTGTGACCTCGCACATCCTGCTCAGTTCAGCAGCAGAAACTCCTGACTTCTGCCTTACCGCATACAACAGCCGTAGCTGCGCCAGGGAGAAGCCCGCATCCCGCAGCTCTTCTTCCAGCAGTCCGCGATACGTCACAAGGAACGACCGCATGGCCTTTGTGCAACGTCGCGTCTCTTCTGCCCGTGTTGGTGTCTTTGCCTTACCCATTAGATCAGCTTACTGATACTCTATATCAGCTATCTGATATGGCAAATACCCTTTCCGAACCCGTCTGGAAACCGAAGCATAACCAGTGGCTCATCGCGCTCACCGTGACGATCGCGACGTTTATGGAGGTGCTCGATACCTCCATCGCCAATGTGGCGCTCCCGCACATCGCGGGTTCGGTCGGCGCAAGCTCGGAAGAGGCGACGTGGGTTCTGACGAGCTATCTCGTCGCCAGCGCGATCATTCTTCCCATCTCCGGATGGATCTCAAACCGCATCGGACGCAAGCGTTTCTACATGACCTGCGTTGTCATATTTACGGTTTGTTCCGTGCTCTGCGGCCTGGCCAACACACTTCCGCTGCTCATCGTCGCGCGCATCCTGCAGGGTCTTGGCGGTGGAGGCCTGGCTCCGAGCGAACAGGCCATTCTTGCGGACACCTTCGACATCTCCAAACGCGGACAGGCCTTCGCGCTCTACGGCACCGCTGTAGTGATCGCCCCGGCCATCGGTCCCACGCTCGGCGGATGGCTGACGGACAATTTCAGTTGGCACTGGATCTTCTTCATCAATCTTCCCTTCGGGCTGCTCTCGCTCTACCTCAGCAACATCATGGTGGAAGATCCGCCAGAGATTACGGCGCGCACCAAGCGGCGCGATCCTATCGACTTCGTCGGCCTTGCCAGCGTCGCTGTCGGCGTTGGCCTCCTGGAGTACACACTCGACAAAGGTCAGCAAAAGGACTGGTTCGGCGATCCCTGGATCCGTACCTCCGCTATCTGCGCAGTGCTGCTGCTCACCTTCTTTGCCTGGTGGGAGTGGCATCATCCCGATCCCGTCGTGGATCTGAGGCTGCTGAAGAACCGAAACTTCGGCACAGCCGTCTTTCTCCAACTCATCCTCGGCATGGTGCTCTTCGGGAGCACGGTGCTTATCCCCCAGTATCTGCAGAGCATGCTTGGATACACCGCCGAACGCGCCGGCATGGTGCTCTCGCCCGCAGGCTTCGTCATGATGGTGATGATGTTCGTCGCCGGTCGAACGCTGGGCAAGGGAGATCCTCGCCTGATGGTGATGCTGGGCTATATTGCCACGGCGGCGGGGCTCTACAACCTCACGCGACTCGACCTCACGACCAGCTTTAACACCGTTACGGTCTGGCGCATGCTCCAGGTCATCGGCCTGCCCTTCATCTTCATCCCGATCAGCACGCTCAACTACGTCGGCGTACCGCGCGAGAAGAGCAACCAGATCTCCTCGCTCTCCAACTTCGCGCGAAACATCGGCGGCAGCGCAGGGACAGCACTTCTGACGACCTTCGTCGCTCGCCAGACCCAGATCCACCAGATGCAGCTCGCCTCCAACATCTCCGCAGGCGGTTACGCGTATCAGGCTTTCGTCGCCCGCTTCCAGGCAGTGATGAGTGGGAGCGCTGGCACGGCGATGGCAGCGATGGGGCAGGTCTATCAGCGGATGATTCAGCAGGCGACGATGCTCGCTTACCAGAATGCGTTCTATGTCCTGGCCGTCACCGTATTCTTACTGTCACCGCTCGTATGGATCATGCGCCTGCCGCCCAAGACAGCCAAGATCGATCCGGAAGCTATGGGCGGACACTAGCTCCGAGCACGAAAGCGGTTCGCCTTCAGAAACTCTTCGCGCAGCTCCGGCGTTCGCAGGTTCTCGCGCATATGTTGCAGCCGCTGTTCCAGTGCCAGCAGCGTATCCGCAATCGGCTTCTGGTTCGTCATCGCAACATCTCGCCACATGCTGAAGGGGCTTGCACCCAGTCGCGTCATCTCGCGAAGAGCACGTCCGCCGATAGCGCGCAGTGCTTCATCGTCGCCGATCTGGTCTTCCAGTACGGCCGTCATCGCTGTCGAGACCATCTGTGGCAGATGGGAGACCCACGCGCACAACTCGTCGTGGCGCTCAGGATCGATGTCGATCGGCTTCGCACCAAATCCCTCCACGAGAGCTCTCCAGGCCGCTTCCATTGGAGTCGTCTCATGCAAAGGCGTAAAGATCCACGGTGCATTTTGAAAGAGGGTCGCTTCGGCCAACGCCGCACCGCCAGACTCTTTCCCCGCCATAGGATGGCCGGGAAGAAACTGCTTCGGAAACAGCGACGCTCCTCGTTCGGCGATCTGCGCCTTGGTGCTTCCTGTGTCCGTCACCAGGGCGTCCGTGGAGAGATGCGGCTGGATGCGCCCCATCCAATCGAGGATTGCGAGCACCGGCACAGCCAGGACCACGATCTGCGAATCGGCGACTGCAGCAGCATGCGCCTCGGGGTTGCGCGCCGCGGTTGTAATGGCGCCCATGCTCTCGGCGGTTTCAAGCTCCGTGCCGCTCGCATCGATACCTGTGATCGTTCCCGTGAATCCAGTGGCGCGCAACGCCAGCCCCACTGAAGCACCGATCAGACCGGTGCCGATGAGGGTAATGTGTTCGATCTGAGGCGTTGCGTCCACGGAGCTTAAAAGGCCAGGTGCTGCTGAAAGAAGCGCAGCGTGCGTTGACGAGCTTCATGCGCCGCAACCGAGTGATAAGCCGTCGGGTCGACATCGCGATTGAAGGCATGCCCCGCGCCCTCATAGGTAAAGAGCGGGATCGTTGGATGTTTCGCTTCGATCGTATTCACGATGGAGAGCGGGATGTGCTCGTCCAACTGCCCGTAGTGCAACATGACAGGACACTGCGGCGTCTCGTCGAGGAACTTCGGAACGGCCGCGCCGTAGTAGCCAACGGCGGCACGCACACCCGGCAGACGGCACGCTGCAAGCCACGCCACCGTTCCACCAAAGCAGAACCCGACGACGCCAACCGCGTTCGACGTCTCGGACTCCAGCCAGTCGATCGCTGCCTGCACGTCCGCGATGGCAGCGTCGAAGTTAAGCTGCGACGCAAGCTCCTTCGCATGCTTCCAACCTGCTGCATCGTAGCCAAGCTGCACGTTGCGTTCGTATCGATCGAACATCGCGGGCGCGATCGAGAGATACCCCTCTCGCGCGTAGCCATCCGTGACCGCACGGATATGTTCGTTGACACCAAAGATCTCCTGCACCACGACAAGCGCTCCTCTGGTTTCACCTGCGGGGCGCGCCACGTAGCCCGAGAGCTCGTGATTATCCTCTGTGATCAGTTCGACGACTTCGGACATGTTGTTACTCCTCAAAAACTGTTGGACTACTGCTTACCGTTAACGTTACGTCCTACGATGGGAGCGAGCTTTTCCAGCTGATGGACCAGGTCCGTCAGCTGCTGCGGAAAGAGGGACTGTGCGCCGTCGCTCATCGCCTTGTCCGGATTGGGATGCATCTCCATCAGCAGACCATCCGCGCCCGCTGCTACCGAAGCGAGCGCCATCGCGGGAACGAACTCGCGCTTTCCGACGCCGTGCGAAGGATCGGCAAAGACGGGAAGATGCGTCAGCTTCTTCAAAACCGGCACAGCCGAAACATCCATCGTGTTGCGCGTGTAGGTCTCGAAGGTGCGGATACCGCGCTCGCAAAGAATGAGATCGTAGTTGCCGCCAGAGAGGATGTACTCCGCCGAAAGCAGAACTTCTTCAATGGTCGCAGCAATGCCGCGCTTCAACAGTACCGGTTTCCGCACATGGCCAAGCTCGCGCAGAAGATTGAAGTTCTGCATGTTGCGCGCGCCCACCTGGAAGCAATCGATGTACTCCAGCATCGGCTCGATCTGTGAGATCTCCATGACCTCTGTGATTACAAGAAGCCCCGTCGCATCGCCCACTTCGCGCAGCAGCTTCAGACCTTCAATGCCCATGCCCTGGAAGCTGTACGGAGAAGAGCGCGGCTTGTACGCTCCGCCACGAAGGAACTTGCCGCCTGCGGCCTTCACCTGCTGCGCGGAGAGCAGGATCTGCTCGCGCGACTCCACCGAGCACGGTCCAGCCATCACCACAACTTCTTCGCCGCCGACGACCACGCCGTTGGGAAAGGTGATCTTTGTTCCTTCGGGACGGAAGTTACGGCCCGCAAGCTTGTACGGAGAAGAGATGCGATACGCATCCTGCACACCGCCAAGCACCTTGAACTCCTCGACCTCAAACTGCGCCGGCGTGCCGACGCCAGCGAGAATAATCTGCGTCGCTCCGGTAGTGCGATGCACGTTGAAACCGAGCTCCACCATGCGCTCGATCACGGTCTGGATATGTTCTTCGGTGGCCTGGTCCTGCATTGCGACGATCATGTTGTTGTTTGTCCTTAGTGAATAAAAACTAACTCTGCTTCTCTTCGCGACGCTGCAGGGTACGCATAACGTCGATAATGCGTTCGTAAATGTGTTGCATCTCCGAATCCGGAAGCGGCCCCGGATTTGCGGCGAGTACGCGTTCGAAGACGATCTTTTCGCGGCCTGGCTCATACACAGGTAGAGATTGTCCCTGCTTTAGCCTGCCAATCTCCTGTGCTGCGGCCGCTCGTTCTGAGATAAGCTTCACGATCTGCGTGTCCAGTTCATCAATCTTCTTACGCCAGTCTGCGATTTCCATAGTGACGATTCCCTTGCAAATATGCGTTACGCCAGGCTGCAATCCATCGCCGCGCGGCAGACTCCATCATAGCGATTCAGCGCCGCCGCGCAGAGAACGTATGAACTGGCCCACAGCCTGGGCAGCTTCCGTCGCAGGGGTATCCTCAATCAACTTCACGATCGCGGAGCCCACAACGGCGGCGTCTGCAAACTTTGCAACCGCAGCGACATGCTCCGGATTGGAGACGCCGAATCCGATCGCAATCGGAAGATCTCCCGCAAACCCGCGCAGCCGCGCCACAAGATCCTCCGCCTCGCTGGTGAACGCGGAGGTCTGCGTGCCCGTGATGCCAGTGCGCGAAATCGCATAGACGAAGCCCTGCGAGTTTTCGGTGATCGCCTTCAGGCGCGCATCCGGGCTCGTCGGCGCCGCCAGAAAGATGGGCTGAAGACCGTTGGCGTGCATCGCGGCAAGATACTCGTCCGCTTCCTCGACGATCATGTCCGTCAACAGAACACCGTCCGCTCCAGCCTCTTTCGCCAGCTTGCAGAACTCGGTCATCCCCACCCGCACCACCGGGTTCAGATAGCTGAACAACACGATCCCGGCATCGGGACGAGCCTCGCGGATCTTCTTCGAGAGGGCGAGCACATCAGTCAAACGAGTTCCGCGCGCCACCGCGCGTTCGCTCGCCCGCTGGATGACAGGGCCATCCGCCAAAGGATCGGAGAACGGAACGCCAAGCTCCAGCACCTCCGCGCCGTTATCCAGTGCGGCCAAAGCGATGTTGTATGTCGTGTCGAGATCGGGATCGCCCACGGTCAGGTAGACAACAATGCTGGGTTTGTTTTTGAAGGAGATGGCCATGGTTATTTGGCTCCCTTCAGATCGAGTTCACGCGAGATGATGCCCATATCCTTGTCGCCACGCCCTGAGAGATTCACCATGATGGATGCCGTCTTCGGCAACGTTGGCGCAAGCTTCAGCGCCTCGGCTACAGCATGCGCGCTCTCGAGTGCAGGCAAAATCCCCTCAGTCCGCGAAAGCACCTTGGTTGCGTCCAATGCCTCGTCGTCCGTGGCGGAGGTGTACTCCGCGCGCTTGGAGTCATGCAGCATGGCATGCTCCGGACCAACGCTGGCGTAGTCCAGACCCGCCGAAACCGAGTGCGTCGCGGCCACCTGCCCCGCGTCGTTTTGCAGAACATACGAGTACGTTCCCTGCAAAACCCCAGGCAGACCGCCCTTGAAACGCGCAGCATGCTCGCCCAGCGCCGACCCGCGGCCACCGGCCTCCACCCCGATCAGACGCACATTCTCATCCGGCAGAAACTCGTAGAACGCGCCAATCGCATTCGATCCGCCGCCGACACACGCCACCACAACATCAGGCAGTTTTCCCTCCTGCTCCAGGAACTGGCGTCGTGCCTCAATCGAGATCACACGATGAAAATCGCGCACCATCGTGGGATACGGATGCGACCCAAGCGCCGAACCGAGGATGTAAAACGTCGTGCGGACATTCGTCACCCAGTCGCGCATCGCCTCGTTAATGGCGTCTTTCAGCGTGGCCGAACCGGAAGCCACACCGCGCACCTCCGCACCCAGCAGACGCATACGGTACACATTCAGCTCCTGGCGGCGCATGTCCTCTTCGCCCATGTAGATGACGCACTCCATCCCAAAGAGCGCACACACGGTCGCCGTCGCAACGCCATGCTGGCCCGCTCCGGTCTCGGCAATGATGCGCTGCTTGCCCATGCGGCGCGCCAGCATCCCCTGGCCGAGCGCGTTGTTGATCTTATGCGCACCGGTGTGGAGGAGGTCTTCGCGCTTCAGATAGATCTTCGCTCCGCCGGCCTGCTCACTCAGACGCTTCGCGTAGTAAAGCGGCGTGGGGCGACCACAGTAATTCTTCAGCAGGTCGGCGAGTTCGGCCTGAAACACCGCGTCTTCCTTGGCTTCCGCGTAGGCCTGCTCAAGCTCCTGAAGCGCCGCCATCAGCGTCTCCGGCACATAGCGGCCGCCATAGGCGCCAAAGCGTCCCGCACCCAGTGTGCGCATAACTTCTGTCGTTGAGGTAAGAACTGTTTCGGGCACGATGTAACTCCTGTCATTCAAAAACAAGAGCCGCGACCTGGTTTGGGTCGCGGCTCCGGTGGATGTCGTCTGAAACTTTCGCTCTGCGGGTGGTGCAGTGTTGCAGGCCTGCCCGTTTAGAGAGAGTTGACTCCGCCGTTGCCGCTCCTGAAACGCCAGGAGCGGTACGTAAATCCCGTAAACGGACGGAAGTAGTTCATATCGATTTAGAGATTACACGCTTCCATGTTGGGTGTGCAAGGCGGGCTGAAGGTCTGGGAGACCTGTTTGTTTCGGAAAAACCAAAAATGAGTTGACAACTTAGCTCATCATCTCTTACTTTCCTTTTGGGTTAATTAACCTAAAGGTTAAACAAAGTGGACGATCTAAGCACTACCTTTGCTGCGCTGGCGGATCCTACGCGGAGAGCGATTCTGGCCCGGCTCTCTCTTGGCGAAACCTCCGTGACGGACCTCGCGGAACCCTTTGCCATGAGCATGCCTGCAGTTTCGAAGCACCTGAAGGTCCTCGAAAAAGCCGGTTTGATCAGCAGAAGTCGTGACGCACAGTGGCGCCCTTGCAAGCTGGAGGGTGCGCGGCTGAAAGAAGTAGCCCAGTGGGTCGAAGAGTATCGCCGCTTCTGGACGGAAAGCTTCGATCGCCTGGACGCTTACCTCGCCAAGGTGCAGGCGCAGGAGAAAAAACGCCGGAAGAGTGGTTCAACCACAAAGAAAAACTGAACAGGAGAGAAGGATGATCGAAACAGCAGCACAAATCGTAGCCTCTCGCGTCGTGCAGGGATCTCGCGAGCTTGTCTTCAGCATGTTTACGGACGCAGAGCACATCTCCAACTGGTGGGGTCCGCGAGGCTTCACCACGAAGACGAAACAGATGGATGTGCGTCCCGGCGGTCTTTGGATTCACACGATGATCAGCGCGGACGGCACGGCTTATCCGAACGAAGTGCGTTACGTGGAAGTGGATGCGCCCAACAAGCTCGTCTACGACCACATCAACGATCCTCTCTTTCGGGCGACCATCCTCTTTTCAGACGCGGGCGAAGGCAGGACCGAAGTCAACTTCGAGCTGCAGTTTGCCAGCGAAGAGCTGAGGGACGGCGTCGCCAAACGCGGCGCAGTCGAGGGCCTGCACGATACGCTGGCTCGTTTCGAAGAGGTCATCGGCACGCTGGGCAGCGAAGAGTTCGTCTTCGCTCGCGAGTTCAATGCGCCGCGAGAGCTTGTCTACAAGGCTTGGACCGAACCCGACCGTCTGCTGAAGTGGTTTGGACCGGTGGGCAGCAAACTATTCATCAAGAAGGCCGACATGCGTTCCGGCGGAGAGATGGTCTACGGTATGCAAGCACCGGATGGAAGTACGATGTGGGCCCGTTGGACCTTTCGTCAGTTGACACCTCCGGAGAGGATCGTTCTTGTGCTCTCGTTCGTCGACGAGGAGGAGAACGCGATACCGCATCCCTTCGTTCCGACTCTGCCGGTGGAGATGCTGTCGACGACGACGTTCGAGGAGAAAGGCAACCAGACCCTGGTCACGGTGCGCACTCACGCTCTGCACGCGACGGAGGAAGGGAAGATCACCTTCCACAAGCTCTTTGCCGGCATGGAGAAGGGCTGGGGAGGCACGCTCGACCAGCTTGAAACGTATCTCAAAGAAGCCTAGAACCGAGGCGCGTGGCGGCGGAGTCATGCCTTCGTCGCCACGAATGCCATCGCTTCACTCCTGCTCAAAACTATTCAGGCGCAGCCTCGCGCTCTTTCGCGCGCAGATATTTCTCGATCTCGGTTTTGCCTTCGTGCCCTGCCCACTCTGCGGGTGTCGCATGCCACAGTACGTCCTTCAAATCCAGTCGCGCTCCGCGTTCGACCAGGAGAATCACGACAGATTTGTGACCTATTCCCGCAGCCTGATGCAAAGGCGTCGCGTGAGAGTGTCCTCCGGGCGGGTTATACCGATCAGGATCTTCTCCCGCATCAAGGAGCAGGCGAGCGATCTCAACATGACCAAACTGCGCAGCAAGCGCTAAAGCCAGGTGGCGCTCCTCTGCGTTTGCGGTTGCAAGAAGACGGGTGGACTCCGCCACACGACCCAGAGCTGCGGCAACTGGAAGGTCCACCTTCGCCCCGCGCCGAATGAGCGCATGGACGGAGTCATGTTCATCCAGCACAGCAGCCGCTCGGGCGGCGCTGCCAGGTTCCGCTCCGTAATCGCAGAGCAGATCGATGAGCGGGATCTGCACCTTGCACTCGCGCACCACGCTGCCCGTCGCCACCAGCATCAAGGCCTCGTTTCGTGAAGCGAGGTCCGGCCCGGCCTCGAGGATGACGCGGGCCACGTCGACGATATTGGCGGGCAGTCTTCCATGGCGAATGGGATTCTCGGCCACGAACTCCAGCAGCGTCGGCGAGTGAAAGTAGTTCCCGCCTTCGAAGAGGACGTGCTGACGAACCAGACCGGGATGCCCTTTGAGAAACGCACGCAATCCATCCACATCGCCCGCATCGAGAAGATCTACGGCGCGGCGAAACTTGTCGTCTTCGATGCGTCCATGGTGCTTCAGATCCAGCCTGTCAGAAAGCGTCGGCGTCTCGATATGTCGCTTCAAGCGTGCCCAGCTTGAAAATCCGTGCTCGCGCGCAACGGCAAGCCGGGCGTCACTCAGACTTAGCTTTGCACCGAAGACTTCGGCGTCCAGAGCGCGAGCGAAGCGCGGATGAAACTCTCGAAGCAGTTGTGCAACTTGAGGGCTGCGTGCGGCGTGACCCTTGAGAAGATCTTTCGCCTGATAGCGGAGATGGTCGAGATTCGGTTTGGAGGGGAGCGGACGTACCGGCATAACGAACTTCCTTTCGTGTGCCCGGTGTCCGCATGCAGTGGGCAGAAAGTGAGTTCGCAAAACACAAGTTATAAAACCAGGTGGACTTCTGTCCTTTCCGCGGACCGGATGCGCCCTTAACGCGGCCCCAGATTAGCACGCAGCATGAGCCTTCCTCCACTTTTGAGGAACATTTTACCTGTTGACATTCTGACTATGCGTGATGCAAGTTATGTGTTGAGAGCCAACAGGAGTGTTCATGGGAGAAAGTAAATCCGATATCTTGCAGGGCACCCTCGATCTCATGGTGCTCAAGACCCTGGAATCCATGGGCTCCCTTCACGGTTACGGCATCGCACGTCGCATCGAACAGGTCAGCGGCGATACCCTCAGCCTCAACCAGGGCACCATTTATCCCGCTCTCCTGCGTCTCGAACAGCGACGTTGGATCAAGTCGGAGTGGGGCGTCTCCGAGAGCAATCGCCGCGCCAAGTTCTACTCCCTCAGCAAAACCGGTCGCAAGCAGATGGAAATGGAAACCGAGAACTGGGAGCGCATCGCCACCACCATGGCCCGCTTCCTCACACCCTCCGTCGAAGGATAGGAGCCCTGCATGAGAGTGAGAAAGTCTGACCTGGTTCAATCCCTCTTTAGCCGTTGCGCCGCGCTCTTTCGCAGAGAAAGGCTCAATGAAGATCTCGACGAAGAGCTACGCGCTCACATCGACTTCGCCATAGAAGACAACCTCAGATCTGGCCTCTCCGAGCGAGAGGCGCGACGAGCAGCCATGCTCGCCTTTGGCGGCGTGCCGCAGACGAAAGAGCGCTATCGCGTCCAGCGCGAGCTTCCCTGGATCGAAACGCTGCTCCAGGACGTACGCTATGCTCTGCGCCAACTGCGGAAGTCACCTGGATTCGCAGTTACGGCCATGCTCACGCTGGCTCTTGGAATCGGCTCGGTGACCGCTGTCTTCAGCGTGGTCAGCGCTGTTCTGCTCCACCCGTATGACTTCCGCGACCCAGGCCAGATCGTCATCTGGCGCGAAAGTATCCGCGAAATACAGAGCGTCTCTCCTCTGCTGCCGGACAACTACCGGCACTATTTAAATCTCAAGAACCACGCTCAATCGATTCAGGATGCAGCCATCATGCAGTCCCCGGTCTTCAGCATCTCGACAGGGACAGACCATCCCGAGATGACCGAAGGCCTGGCCGTCTCGCCCAACTTCTTCTCCGTGCTAGGCGTAAATCCCCTGTTGGGCCGCACCTTTTTGCCAGAAGAGGCACAACGCGGCAAAGACAAGGAAGTGATGCTGACGTGGGGCGCATGGCAGCGCCTGTATCACGGCAATTCATCCGTGCTCGGCATGACTCTTCGCGTCGGCGACGAAGCGCAGACCATCATTGGCGTTCTTCCGAAAAGCTTTCGCTTTCCGGTCATCTCCATGATGCCTGGAGGAGCGACCTATGGATCGACGGAACGCTATGAGATCTTCAAACCTCTCGTGCCGTTACAGGCAGAGTTGACGGCAAACGATGCTGAATTCAACTACCTCGTAGTCGCCCGTCTCAAACCGGGAGTCTCTGTCCAGCAGGCAGAAAGCGAACTGGATGGAATCGAGAAAGCTACGGCGGCAGCGGATCATCTGGCCATCCATCTCGGCGTCACGGTGCAACCCTTTGCGCAGGAGATCACTGGCAATGTTCGCAAGCCGCTCTGGCTTCTACTCGCAGCAGTGCTGGGCGTCCTGCTCATGGCGTGCGTCAATCTGGCCAACCTGCAGATCGCACGCGGTGTAGCGCATGATCCTGAGACCGCTCTTCGTTCTGCTCTTGGCGCAGGTCGCGCGCGCCTGTTGCAGGCCGTGCTGATCGAGAACCTGCTCTTGGGACTGGCCGGTGGTCTGGGCGGAGTCGCCTTCGCAGTCATAGCAGAGAAGCTTCTGCTCATGACCGCCGCGAGCCTGCCTCGGTTGAATGAGGTCCACGTGAGTACGCCCATGCTGCTCTTTGCGCTGGCGCTCTCGATCCTTACCTCTCTTGGCTTTGGCCTTCTTCCCGCGCTTCGATCCCTGCGCGTCCTTCCACGCAACGCTCTGCAATCCAGATCCACAAGGCTCTCCGGCAATAAACAAGCCATCCGCTCGCGCAAAATACTCGTCGCGGTAGAAGTGGCCTGCAGCGTCACGCTACTGATCGTGACTGCCCTCATCACACGAAGCTTCTCGCACCTGCTCACACAGGATCGTCAGTTCAATGCGCAGCACATCGCCCTCGCCAGGACGGATCTAAGCGAACCCAGATATGTGACGAAGGAAACGTCGCTGGTGAATCTCGGGACAGATCCGGGCAGTTTGGTGCGCGGAGCGATGATCGATCGAACCCTCGATCGCCTGCGCACTCTGCCCGGTGTGCAGTCCGTCGCTTTGACTAACGTAATCCCGCTTACCGGAGAGATGAGCACCATCAGCCTGGTAAGACCGGATCATCCCGTCCCGGCAGGTCAGGAACCTGTAGCGAATCGCCGCTTCATCAGTCCCGGGTACTTTGCCGCCATGGAAATCCCGCTCCTCTCCGGGCGCGACTTCATCCAGCAGGATCGCGGCAATCGTCGCGCTCTGATCCTCTCCGACAAGACCGCCAAAGCTGTCTTCCCCGGCGAGAATCCCCTTGGCCGCACCATTCAGCACTGGGGACACATATACACCGTCATTGGCATAACCGCCGACGCTCGCATCAACGATCTGAAACGCAACGCCCCTGTCTTCTATCTGCCCTACTGGGATTTCCCACCCGAAAATCCAGTCTTCCTCGTTCGGAGCGCACAGGATATGGAGACGCTCGGTCCGGCCATGCGCCAGGCCATCTGGAGCATCGACCCCGACATCTCCATTCCCACGGTGATCTCTTTAGCCACACAGCTCAATGACTCCGTGGCGACGGAGAGATTTCAAACCGCCATCCTCTCCAGCTTTGGAGGCGCTGCTTTGTTGCTTGCGCTCCTCGGCATCTACGGTGTGCTGGCCTACTCCGTGTCTCTGCGAACCCAGGAGTTCGGCATACGCATCGCGCTTGGTTCCAGCCGAGCCACACTCGCGCGCCTCGTTCTGAAGGATGCCTCCTCCTCCGTCCTGGGCGGCATCGCCCTGGGTCTTCTCGGCGCCGCAGCCGCTACCCGCTGGGTGGACAGCATCTTGTATGAAACCAGCAGGTTGGATCCCTGGGCGATCGGCCTGAGCCTGACCTTGCTCCTTCTCGCAGCTCTCCTCGCATCGCTCATTCCGTTACGGAAAGCCACCTCCGTCAATCCCATCAGCGTCTTGCGCGCAGACTGAGCTCGTCTTTTGGGGCGGCTTTACATCCATAACCGCACTTCGGCGTCGCAAATCGTGTTGGGGTTGCCCCATATTCCACGATTTAAAAGAACGACTTCAGAGACCCACGCTACATCCAGCTGCATCCAATTTCCTCGTACGGCGTATCAGAGACGTTCCGTAGTCGCTCAATCTCTGATCTAGCGATCTCAAGAGGAGCACATCATGGCATTCGCAAAATCGATTTCCACTCTGGTTCTTCTGGCGACTTTCTCTCTCCCTTCTGTCATCTCAGCGCAAGACACAGCCGAGGAACGGCGTCATCGCGAGGCCCAGCGCTCGCAGGACGCGCACGATAAAGCGCATCACAACACCGCAAAGGTCGTCGGCGGATCGGCGGCGGGCGGAGCCGTCTTAGGCGGCGTTCTGGGCGGCGGCAAAGGCGCGCTCATCGGTGGTGCGGCAGGAGCGGGCGGCGGTGTGATCGCCGACAAGGTGCGCAAGCACAAGGGCGTTGAAAAGCGCGAGAATCGGGATCCCCGCTAAATTATTAGGCTGGGAGTTCCACCGGAGCGCAGCGGGAGACTCGTCCCGGCTGCGCTTCTTCCGCGGTCGCTTTGGCGTTCGCAAGAAACAATCGTACCTTTTCAGGATCCTTGATCCCCGGCTCGGCCTCGACGCCGCTGGCCACGTCTACACCCCACGGACAGAGCGTTTCCACTGCCTCGGCGACGTTGGTGGGCCGCAGCCCGCCCGCTACAACGATCGGAATCTGTGCATCGGCCATGGCCTGCGCAGCGCGCTTCCAGTTGAACGAAACTCCTGTGCCACCGCTGCCCGACTTCGTAGAAGAGTCCACCAGAATCGCGTCGACCATACCGTCCTCAGCGATCCGACGAATCTCCCGTGCAAAGCGCTCCGACTGGCTCGCACTCTCGCTCTCGGTCGCCGCGACATCCCAGTGAACCGTCTGCAAAATGCGAACGCGACCCTCTTCCTTCGGAAGAGCCGACCGCAGTTCGACGACAAGCGATGGAAGATACGCGCGATGGAGCTGCACTCCTGTCAGACCCCCCTCTCGCACGGCAGCGAGAATCTCCTCGGCATCCTGCGAGTGAAAGACGCCGATCTTGTCGATCTCTGCCGGAAGAAGCGGCGTGATCGCACCCACCTCCGCCGCCGTCATCTGCCGCGTACTTGGAGCAAAGACGAACCCCACCGCATCCGCATGCAGAGTGGCAGCGAGGTGGGCATCGGCGAGGTTCGTGTTGGCACAGATCTTGACCCACATGAGGATCTATTTTACGCGCCGCGGCAGACTAGCTGACCGCTACAACTGGACTCAACAACGCGCGTAACGGTACGGCCGGGTCCGGTTGACGCATCAGGCTCTCTCCTACGAGGAAGGCGTTGTAGCCCACACCCTTCAGGCGTTCGATATCCGCCGGCGTATGAATGCCGCTCTCGGCCACGCGTACCGCGTTCCCGGGAAGCCGCGCACACATGCGCTCCGCGACATCCAGCGAGACCTCGAATGTTTTCAGATCTCGGCTGTTCACGCCAAACGCCTCGCAGTCCAGATCGAGGACGCGATGCAACTCGTCCTCATTGTGGACCTCGCACAAAACATCCAGGTGCATCGACCGCGCCGCGTTCCGCAAGGTCCGCAGTTCACCATCCGTGAGCGCCGCGGCGATCAAAAGAATCGCGTCCGCATGATTCGCGCGCGCCTCCAGCACCTGGAAGGTATCCACCATGAAGTCCTTGCGCAAACAAGGGATAGTGCAGGCCGCCGAAGCCGCGCGCAGGTTATCGAGCGATCCCAGGAAGAACTTCTCATCCGTAAGAACGGACAGGCAGGCAGCGCCCGCAGCCGCCAGCGTTGTGGCCAGCGGAGCTGCATCAAACTCCGGACGAATCATTCCCTTGGAAGGCGAGGCCTTCTTCAGTTCAGCAATCACCGCAACCCCATCCGTGGAAGCACGCAGAAGAGCCGAAGCAAAGCCGCGCGGCGTATGTTTCGCAGCAGCGCGCTCCAGTTCAGCGAGATTGGCTGTTTGTTTCCGTTCCGCTACGACCAGACGTGTGTGGTCAAGAATTTGGTCGAGATGGCTGGACATATCTCCTCCAGTCTAAGACTTCTTCCGAAAAGACGAAACGCGCAGGGCCGGATCGGCGCTGCGCGTTCAAAATGTCTTTGGTGCCGAAAAGAGGACTCGAACCTCCACACCCTTGCGAGTACGTGGACCTGAACCACGCGCGTCTGCCAATTCCGCCATTTCGGCACTGGATGCCGGGACATGGCAAAACCAAACTCCCGCCAGCAGAGCTTCCAGTCTTTCAAAGCAGGGGCTTGCTGTCAATGCAGTCTACCCATGGCCATGCCGCTTCCCGTATCCTGCGATGCAGTGTCAACTTCTATGCGGCAAAGACCGTCTATGAAAACGATCCGTACTGGAGAACCAATTTCTGCCATGGCTGAAAAAAACAAATTGAAAGACGCTCAGACAGGCGAGACGATCCCGGAAGATCTCGCCCTTGAGATTCGCAAACTGGCGCATGACCTCAGCAACTCGCTGGAGATCATCGTGCAGACAAGCTATCTCCTCAGCACGACCGAGCTAAAACCGCCCGCCGACGACTGGATGCGCATGCTCGACAACGGCGTACAAAAATCACTCGAAATCAACCAGCGCCTCCGCGACTACATCAAGAACCACACCACCAGCTAACAAAAGGTCGTGCTCCATTCGAAATCGGGTGCCCCATACATGCGCAGCTTCATCGCGCATGTGTGGATATTCGCGCAGAGCGCGAACTACTCTTACCGGAATCCCAAAGCAGAATGAGCATCCCTCCTGCACATCGCAAAAAACTTGATGTACGGGGCACCCAGATCTACGGCTTCCGATACGTCACGCTCTTCCCTTTGTCATCCCGTAGCGGCACAAAAGAGAGGGCAGCCATCAGCTGCCCTCTCTGAATTGACTCCACCCAACTATCGCTTCTTCGCAGCCTTCTTTGCTGCGACCTTCTTCGCAAGGGGCTTGGCTTTTTTAGCAACCGCCTTCTTCGCCGGCACTGCGGCCTTCTTGACAACTGCCTTTTTCGCAACGGTCTTTTTCGCAACAACCTTCTTTGCCACCGACTTCGTCGACTTCTTCACCGTAGCCGAGCGCTTCGCGGCAGACTTGCCCGTCGTCTTTGCAGGAGCGGCCTTCTTGACGGTCACGCCGCCCAACTCGCTCTCGCGTGCCACGAAGAGGTCTTCCAGCTGCTGCAGGAGTACACGCGTATGCATTGGCTTGACCAGCATCTGGTCCGCCCCCATGTCCTGCCAGGAGACATCGTCCACGGGAAACGCCGTCAGCAGGGCGACCGCGGGCTTGTACGACGCCTTGCGCGCCTCGGCGATGACGTCTTCCCCTGCGCGCTCATCCTCCATACGCATATCGGTAATCACCATCTCGTACTCGCGATGCCGGATACGCGCTTTGCCCTCGCGTGCAGAGGTGGCCGTGTCCACATCGAATCCACTGATCTCCAGAACAGCTTTGAGCGTAAGTAAAACGGCAACTTCATCATCGACCAGCAGAATGCGGCGTTTCATATCTTGGAGTTCCCTCTTCATTCGATCTGCGTTCGATCGCTCTCTGCGACGTGGTTCGTAGCAGACGCAACACTACGCTCTACAGCATAGAAGGTTTACGCCCGTTCTGGGGCTCTTAGACGACCATGTCCGGCAACAAACCCTTTACTTTTCGCGCAAATGATATACTTTGCCTTGCAGACGACCCTATGAAACGCGCGCAGCATCCAATCTGTCACGCATGATTTCACCAGAGAGCCGCATCTGCGGAGGCAATTATTCCACCGTTTACTGACAAGCGAGCCATCAAAAGCTTCATCCGTACCAACGAAAAGATCCGCGCGAGAGAAATTCGCGTCATCGACGAAAACGGCGAACAGATGGGCATCATGGCCCCGTTCGACGCTCTGAAGGTCGCCCGCGAACGTGGGCTGGACCTCGTCGAGATCTCCCCCAATGCCGTTCCCCCCGTCTGTCGCATCCAGGACTACGGCAAGTATCTCTACGAAAAAGATAAGAGCGACCGCGCTGCACGCAAGAAGCAGAAGGTCATCGTCATCAAGGAAGTCAAATTCTCGGTCACTGTGGACGAGCATGACTACCAGACGAAGAAAAACATGGCTGTCCGTTTCCTCGGCGACGGCGACAAGGTGAAGGCCTCCCTGCGCTTCCGCGGACGCCAGATGGCGCATCGCGACCTGGGCTACAAGATCATCAACCGCCTCATCATGGACATCGGCGACGCCGGAATTGTGGAGTTTATGCCCCGCATGGAAGGCACAACGCTCCACGCCATCATCGCCCCGACCAAGAAGGCAGAGGCTCCCGCACCGCCGAAGAAGGTCGAGGCTCCGGCAGCTCAGAAGGCCCCCGAAGCAGCCGCACCCACTCCAGTCGCAGAGACAGTTCCCCAGTCCTAAGCTCTTCGAACAAAATAAAGGCGTGTCTCCCGTGCCCCATTCTTTCGCAGCTTTATCGCGAAAGAATGGGGTCGCGCAGAGCGCACAAACCAGATCCGTCGGGAAAGAAACAGATCCCTCCGCTTCGCTACGGGATGACAAACCAAAACCGGGTGCCCCATACATGCGCAGCTTCGTCGCGCATGTGTGGGTATTCGCGCGAAGCGCGAACCGCTTCTAAACCGTCTCTTCAATGGAATCCGATGAAGAATTAGCATCCCTCCCGCACATCGCAAATAACGCGATATACGGGGCACCCAGATCTGAAACTCTCCCGAAAAAGCGCGTTTACCCCGCCTTCTGCCCCCGCCGACACACAATACTCAACTTCTCCGTAGCCAGAATCCGTCGCGCCTGCGTCCGCGCATGCGTCGCCCACGGCCCCACCGGATCCAGGCGGATATACGCCTGCCAGTATTTCAGGGCTTTTCGCCGCTGCCCCTGCCGCTCGTAGGCCAGCGCCAGGTTGTAATGGGCGTCCGCGTACTCCGGAACCAGAGCAATGGCCCGCTGGTACGCCACGATGGCCTCTGGAAGCCGCTGGAGCTCGTCCAGGACGTTCCCAAGGTCGAAGAAGGCCAGGGCATAGAACGGATCGACCTCGGTGGCGTAGCGGTACCTCTGCTCCGCCTCCTCAAACTCTCTCTGGTTGTAGAGAATCGTTCCCAGGTTGATCGAAGAAGCCGCATGCTTCGGCTGAATCCGCAGAACCTCGCGGTAAAGCTCGGCGGCCTCCGCCACGGTCGTGGGATCTTCTTCCTTCTGGACGGCCTTCAGAAAGAGCTCCTGGGCCTCCTGGGCGACGCGGGAGACGTGCTCCGCGTCCGGTTTGCGGGTCGCCACCATCTGCGAAGGAAGCTTCCCCGCCAGCTCAAAGTCGAAGACCAACTGGTGCGTCTGCGGGTCCACCAGGGCGCCGCTGTGGCGAAAAACGAGCCGGGAGCCTCTTGGAACCGGGCTGGCCTCGCGCAGGGGGTTCGGCGTGCCCACCAGCCGCTGCATGGCCGAGACCGAGTTGCGAATATTCCGCAGCGAGATCCGTGCCGCGCAGATCTCCCGCAGACGGCGGAGATGGGACAGATCTTCAAAGGTGTAGGAGTCGGCCACGTGCATCAGGCCGGAGCGTTGCCAGGACGCAATCTGCCGCGCAGGCAGACGGAGAATCCGCGCCAGGTCCTGACGGGTAAACCGCGTCACAGGCGAGGCTGCATTCAGTCCAGCAATGGCAAGCGTTTCAGGCATGTTACGTGCGAGTATGCGGCCACAGACACGCACAAGCAAGGCTTCGCAAGCGCCAAATGCAGAAAGGCGTGGATAACTTGTACCAACATGGGTTCCGGAGGCTACGGAAGGGGGGACTGGAGCCGACGAGCGGACTTGAACCGCTGACCTGCTGATTACGAATCAGCTGCTCTACCAACTGAGCTACGTCGGCCTGCAAGGTCGATTCTAACGGCAAGTTACCGGTTCCACCAAACGCGCGAGCATATGTCCTCTTCCGAGTCTCAGGAGCGGTCGCGAACACCTCAGGAAACGTGAAAAGGCCGCCCGGAAACCGGGCGGCCTTTTCGTCAGGGAGAATAGTTCCAACGGAGGCAAAGCCATCAGAACTTTCTGGCGAAATACTATGTTTCACGGAAAGCCCATGTCAAGGATAAACCTACGGCGTATTCAAATACTTTATAATCAATAACTTACAAATCTAAACGAATCGCGGATGAAGCGCTGCCCTTTGCCTTTCCTTCGCCTTTCTCCGGAGGTTCGCCGCGGTCTTCTACGGCAGTTGGGGCTCATTGGGCGCATCCGGACGCTGGAGTTTCGTACTCGGTTTTCCACCGATATCCAGGCGAATGATCTCCATGTCCTCGAGCGAAGAGAGCGGCTTCCCTTGCATCTTGCGAATGAGCGCACGCGCTCCGCCGAAGAAGACTCCAAGAATGGCTGCGGCAAACGTCATGATGCCGACGAAGGCGAGAATCTTCACCATCACGCTCGCCGTCTGCTGCACCTTGTCGACGAAGCCCTCAGGCTTGTTCCACGTGACCTGCGCGTTCTCCGTCACCTTACCCACGAGAGCCGTCGCCTGCGCCTGCGTGAAGCCGCGCGTCGCAATCGCGACCATCGTGCTCACACGACGCACTGCCGTGTTCGGCTCAGATTTGAAGGCGGCTTCAATCGCGCGCCCGCGATCCGAGGCGATCTGCGGCGTCGGATAGAAGATCACCGCAAGCGTTCCACTTCCCGGTCGGCCCGCATAATGTGCCGTGATAATCTCCGGCGATTTATTGAACTCCACCACATCCGCAGGCAGGGAGAAGCCAAGCTTCGCGTACGTCGCCGGTCCCACCGCGTAACGAATACTCTCTACGTCCAGCCCCTGCTTCGGCAGGCGCGTTGGCAGCAGCGGCAGAGCGCCCTTGGTCCCACTCGGCTTGGGCAACGTCGTCAACAGGTCGCGCAGAGCCGAGAGTTTGATTCCCTGCAGACCCGTCGCCGTTACATCGACCGCCGTATCGCCCGCCCAGAACACCAGGTGTCCCGGTGCCAGAGCACAATCTTCGCCCAGCGTCGCCGATGCTTCGCAACGGCGCATCCCCGCATGATGCAGCGTGAAATAGCTGTAAGCTCCCGTGGCGTCCTGCATCTCCGTGGCGGCGATGGTCAGCGTAGTCTTGCCGCCGTCCGTCTGGTTGTACTCCGCAGTCTCGCTACGCTTTACCCCGAACTCTTTGGCCTCATCCGGTGCTATGACGACCGCAGCGGGAGTAGTGCCGGTGCGTTGAAAGACGCCGAAGCTCGGCGGAAGCAGAGGTGCGGGCGGGAGGGCGACACTGGCAGGTGGAGGTCCCTGCGCGAGCACAGCCAGGGACAGAAGTGGAAGGAGAACAGCGGCGATACGAAGGGGACGCATACAGCCGTCAGACTACCACCGCACCAGGAAGGTGAGCAGCCCCCTATCGGGGCCACGTCAATGTCCGCCAGTGTCTGCGCCCGCGCCGCGCGCGGCCACACGCATCCCGCTCAAGCCACCGGCATAACGCGCCACGCCTTTATACAGACTCTCCGCCACGCGCTGGCGGTACTCCGGCTGCCGCAGCTGCGCGGCATCGCGCGGATTGGTCACAAACGAGATCTCCGCCAGGATCGAAGGCATATTCGCACCAATCAGCACCACAAACGGGGCCTTCTTCACGCCACGGTTCTTCAAACCCGCATTGCCCTGCTGCAATCCCTTGTAGAGCGCGTCCTCTACATCCGAGGCAAACTCGCGCGACTCGTCGATCTTATCCTTCAGCGTGATCTTCTTCACCAGGTCCGCAAGCTGGTGGATGCTCTGGTCGGAGACAGCATTTTCGCGCGCGGCCACATCCAGCGCATCCGGCGACGAGGTGAAGTTCAGGTAATACGTCTCCACACCCCGCGCCGTCTCGTCGCTCGAAGAGTTCGCGTGTACGGAGATAAAGAGATCCGCCTGCGCCTTGTTCGCAATCGCCGTACGCGTCTCCAGTGGGATGAAGGTGTCGTCGGAGCGTGTGTAGATAATCTCCGCGCCAAGGTGATCGTGCAGCATCTTGCCCAGCCGCAGAGCCACATCCAGCACTACATCCTTCTCCATGATGCCGCCCGCGCCAAGCGTTCCGGAGTCGTGTCCGCCATGTCCTGGATCGATCACGATCCGCCCGATCTTCAGTCCCAACGCACGCACCAGCGAGCGCTGCCCATCGGCCGTAGGCATCGCGGTGTGATCCGCGGGAACGTCCGAATCACTGTCCTTCGCGACTGCCTTGCGTCGTCCCTTGCGTGAAGCTCCATTGCTGGAAGTAGCATTGCCGGATCCGCCCGCCACGGCAACCGCAGGTGGAGTCACAGGCACGCTCGACGTACTGGCCACCTCCGCATCCGGCGGTCGCGGAGAAACAATCTGGGAGATCGGCCGACTCGTAGGCTGCGTCGTCGCGTTCTGCCTGTCCGGCTGCTGGCTCAGTGCAGCCACATCATGCGAAGAGAGCGTATGCGTCACCGTCGTGCTCGGCACATTCGCCACCGGAGCGGCGGAGCGTTCGGTCGTGGGAAAGCTGGGAAGCTGCGTGCCGCGCGCCACGGCGGAGGGCCGGGGCGAATCCGCCGGTGGCTTCTCTACGTACGGCTTCGCCGAAGCAGGCGCACGGAAGACTGGCAGGTCAGGATTCGAAACCGTCGCCGTCGGCGCGGGTGTCGGCGTTGGATCACCCGTCGTCGGCAACTTCTGTTTGCCGTGGATATCGATAATCAGCCGATACGGATTTGGCAGAAGGAACGCCGAGTACTCCGTGACATCGTTCACATCCAGAACGACGCGTGTCATGTCATTCGAGAACTGCGCGATACGGATCTTCTTCAGGAACCCATCGTCGGTGACGGTGAAGCTCTTCCCCATGAGCTCCTGCGCCAACCGCGTCCCGTGCAGATCGAAGTAGATGCGATCAGGATGCGGAACGCGCGCCGCCTCATACTCAATGTCGTCGCCGAGATCGATCGCAACACGCGTGTACGTCGGCGTGCTCCAGTGACGAATGCCCGTGACGGAAGCGAGGCGTCCAGGCTTGCGCGGCGCTGTGTGCTGCGGCCCTGGAACGGGAGCTGAAGCCGCCGCGGCACTCGCTACAGGCGCCCCCGGAATCACCACCGGCGTGGCTACCGCTACTGGGGGAGGAAGAGGAGCGGAAGCTATATCCGTGCTCGCTGGAACCTGTGTCGTGACAACCGGAGTCGACTTTCGTCCCGCGCGCAGATCCGCGAGCGCCGTCTGCGCATCGGCCACCTGGGACGCACGCGGATACTTCTCTATATAGAGTGAGTACTTTTCTTTCGCCAGCTTCGTATCGGAAAGATCATTCTGCGCAATCTGACCTTCGGCAAACAGAGCAGAGATGCGCAGGCTCGACGTCGGGTACTGCGTCCGCAAAAACTCATACTGCCCGATCGCATTGCGAAGAGCCTTCTGGTCGTGCAGAACGCGGCCCTCATCGGCCAGCAACGAGGCCACCGTGAAGATCGCATCCGGCGCCTTCAGAGCGCTCGGGCTATCGTGATAGATCACACGATAGGCATCCATCACCACGGTGTAGTCATTTCGCGTACGCGTCTCAGGCGGTTCCTGCAGAAGCGTCGCGCGCGCACTCTCGGCGAGCTCCCACGGCGTCTGCTCCGGAGCTTTGCGCTTCGCCGCACCGTGAGCCAACAGAAACGCAGAGCCAACGCAGACAGCGACGGCGATACGGGAAGGGCGGGATGTGCGTCGTGCTGTCATGGCTTCGACGGACCCTGGGAAAAGGGTCCGTTCGGCTTCAGTTTACCGACCCGCCAAGGCCAACCGATCCCCAATCGCCGGGGGGTGCTCATGGTGGCACCTCCCGGCAAAATCGGGAAATTATTTATGCAAGCAGGTCTTCGACGACCTTCGCCGCCGCAGACAACGCCGCGTCCAGCTGGGACGGATCGCTTCCACCCGCCTCCGCCAGGTCAGGACGTCCACCGCCCTTGCCGCCTACCTTTGCCGCCAGCGCGCCGACGACCTTGCCCGCCTGCACCTTGCTCGTAAGGTCTTTCGTGACACCGGCGATCAGCGCCACCTTGCCGTCTTCGGTCGCCGTTCCCAAAACGACAACGCCCTCGCCGATCTGCGTCCGCAGATTATCCACAAGCTGACGCATCTGGTTGCGGTCCAGGCCGCTCACGCGCTGCGCCAGTACCTTAATGCCCTTCACCTCAACCGCCGACTCCGCCGCGTTCGCCGTCGCCGACGAAGCCGACTTCATCCGCGCCTGGTCCAGCTCGCGCCGCAGCTTCTTCAACTCTTCTTCCTGCGCGGAGAGCTTCTGTTGCAGCGCCTCCGCAGGAGGAAGGCTCGACCCACCGATGACCTGCGTGGCCACGCGCGCCACATCGAAGTCGCGCCGGAACTCCTTCAGCGACCCTGTTCCCGTGACGGCCTCGACGCGGCGAATTCCCGAAGCGGCACTCGACTCGCCCACCAGCTTCAGCAGACCGATCTCGCCCGTGGCCTTGGTGTGGATACCGCCGCAAAGCTCGGTCGAGAAGTCACCGATCTTCACCACGCGCACCTTGTCGCCGTACTTCTCGCCGAAGAGCGCCGTCGCCTTGAACTCATGCACAGCGACGTCGATGGGTACATCCTCGAAGGTCTCCACGCGTGTATTGCCCAGCACCTGCGCGTTCACGATGTCCTCGATCTCCTGCAGGTCTTCCTGGGCGATGCCCGCGAAGTGCGAGAAGTCGAAACGCAGACGCGCGGAGTTCACCAGCGATCCTGCCTGCTTCACGTGCGTTCCCAGAACCTCGCGCAAGGCTGCATGCAGAAGATGTGTTCCCGTGTGATTCCGGATCGTCGCCGAGCGTACCTCGCCATTCACGACGGCATCCAGATGATCGCCCACGGCGATCTCCCGCTTCACCACAACCTTGTGCGCGAAGACGCCCTGCACCGGCTTGGTGCATCCCTTCACCTCAGCCAGCGCTCCGGTGTGGTCCGTCGGGTAGAGCCAGCCCACATCGCCGACCTGTCCGCCGGAGTCCGCATAAAAGCTGGTCGCATCGAGCACGACCTCGCCCTCGTCGCCGGGGTGCATCGTCTGCACGCCAACGCCATCCTTCACCAGCGCCAGCACCGTTACGCCGTCGGCACGCAGAGCTCCGTAGCCGAGAAAATCCGTCTTCGCCAGTTCACGGAACGCGGGGCTCGCCGACTTCTGCGATCCACCCTTCCACGAAGCGCGGGCACGCTGCTGTTCTTCTTCCTTCGCCGCCTCGAAGCCCGGCAGATCAAACTCGATCCCAGCATCGCGCGCAGCGTCGGTCATGAAGTCCAGAGGCATGCCGAAGGTCTCGTAGAGGCGAAACGCTGCTGCACCGGAGCTCAATGTCTCGTTCGTCATCTGCGAAAGTCCCAACTGCAGCGTCCGCGCAAACTGCTGCTCTTCCGCCAGCACCACCTTCGCCACACGCTCGGCAGAGTCAATCAATTCCGGATACGCCACCTGCATCTCGTCGCGCACGGCATAGACCATCTCGTGCATGAACGGCTGTTCCTGCCCGAGAAGACGCCCATGCCGAATGCCGCGCCGAAGGATCTTGCGCAGAACATAGCCGCGTCCCTCATTCAAAGGAATCACGCCATCACTAATAAGAAAAGTAGCTGCACGCGCGTGGTCCGCGATGATCTTCAGCGACGACGAAGTGAGGTCAGTCGCGCCCGTAAGCTCCGCCGCCTTCGCGATCAGTGGTGTAAACAAGTCCGTCTCGAAGTTGCTCGTCACGCCCTGCAGGACAGCCGCGATCCGCTCCAGACCCATGCCCGTATCAATGGAAGGCTTCGGCAGCGGCGTAAGCTGCGCTCCGCCCGTGGCCGCGTCGATCGTGCGGTCGAACTGCATGAAGACGAGGTTCCAGATCTCGACATAGCGCTGCTCGTCGAGCGGGAACGGCTTGTCCGTCCCGGGCTCTTCGGCAGCGTCCACACCGAGGTCGAAGTAGATCTCGCTGCACGGACCGCAGGGGCCGGTCTCGCCCATCTGCCAGAAGTTGTCCTTCGCGGACATCTCGAAGATGCGCTCCTTGGGTACGCCCGCCTCAATCCAGAACTGCTCTGCCTCATCGTCGCGCGGAACCTGCGCGTCTCCCTCGAAGATCGTCACGTAGAGCTTTGACCTGTCGATGCCGAACCACTCCGGAGACGTCAGCAGCTCCCAGGCATACGCAATCGCATCGCGCTTGAAGTAGTCACCAAAGCTGAAGTTCCCCAGCATCTCGAAAAAGGTGTGATGGCGTCGCGTGAAGCCTACGTTCTCCAGGTCGTTATGTTTACCACCGGCCCGAACGCACTTCTGCGAAGTCGTCGCGCGCACATAGCTGCGCTTGTCCGCACCGAGGAAAACATCCTTGAACTGGTTCATTCCGGCATTGGTAAAGAGCAGCGTGGGATCGTTATGTGGAACGAGCGACGAGGAGTGAACGCGGCGGTGCTCTTTCGTCTCAAAAAATCTTAAAAAATCTTCGCGAATCTGGCTTCCGGAACGGTAGGTCATAGGACTTTAAGTCTAGCAGTGACACGAGTAATGCTTCTTTTGTGGGATGCCATAAGGGTGCTGCTGTGAGACAGTAGAGGCATCCATCTGAGCATCCAGGATTTGTACCGGAGTGTAGTACCCATGGACCGCCATACGGTCTTCACCATGCAGGGCGTAATGCTGATCTTTCTCAGCCTGATCCTGGCTGTCTGCTTTCGCTCGCAACGGAGTGAACGGGGTGACAAGGGACCGTACTGGCTCGCGGCCGGATTCTTTCTCGGCGGCATAGGCATGCTGCTTCAGGCGCAGCGCGATCTGATCACACCCATCCTGACAATTCTTCTGGGCAATGGCCTCTTCCTTCTGCTGAGCACCTTCATGAACCGCGGTCTGGCAGAGACAACAGGACAGGGCAAAGGGCAGTTCTATTACCTGCTCGCGCTCTCCGCCGGTACCGTGGCCAACTTCTGGTACTACACCTGGATCCAACCCGACCTCATGGTGCGGGTCATTGAAGCGGCGCTGGTCATCCTTATCATGCATACGGTCACTGCGATCATGCTCCTGCGGTCCAAAGACCCTGTAACGCGTCCTGCCGTCCGCATGATGGCGACCTTTCTCCTGATGCACGCCTTCGGAAATATCCTTCGCATCACCGTTGCCTGGCGTCTCCACCACGCCGATGCCTGGTTCACCTGGACCGGAACGATGAGCATCATCGGCCTGGCGCTCTGCTTCCTCTGGATGGAAGGTCTCCGGCAGACCTCCGATCTGAAGTATCGTGCGATGACCGATCCCCTGACGGGCCTCTTCAACCGCCACGGCCTGGATATGCTTTCGGTGCCTGAACTCGATCTTGCTGCCCGCTACAACTGGCCCTGCTCGGCACTCATGATGGACGTGAATCACTTCAAGGAGATCAACGACCGGCGCGGACACGCCGCTGGCGACCTTGCACTCTCTTCCATCGCGGGTATTCTGAAATCCACACTCCGCACCAGCGATCTGGCGACGCGCGTCGGCGGAGACGAGTTCTTCGTGCTGCTTCCCAATGCGGACGCAAACACCACGGCCATCGTTGTGGCGCGCATCCGCGTTGCGCTGAAGTCGCTTATCCTGCAGGGCCCCACGGGAGCGGCCTTCAGTGTCTCGGCAAGCATCGGCGCAGTCACCAAGTCTGGAAATTCAACCAATCTGGGAGAGCTTCTGCGCGAAAGCGATGAAGCCCTCTACCTTGAAAAATTCGGCGCGAACGGCCGTCCTGCGTCAAGAGCTATCCCGGGCACGGGAACCACCTTCCATCCCTCCATGGGATAACCGGCCCTCTCACCCCCAAAACAAGCTTTATCCTGATGCCGTTACGATTGGTTTACACGAGACCTTCGCGGCTCTATGCCTGAGGATGACTCTTGACCACGGTCACTCCAGGCGTCGAGAATTTTCCTTCGTTCTCCGAAGCACGTTTACTATCTCTGAATTACCTCGTGGATGGGCCCTATGGATCGCCATACCCTCTTCATCATGCAGGCAGGCATGCTGGTCTTCCTCGGCATCGTTGTGCTTCTGGCCTTCCGGACGCAACGCCGCGAGCGATCCGACAAGGGACCTGACTGGTTTGCGGCAGGTTATCTCTGCGGTGGTGTCGGCCTGCTTCTTCAGGCAGAGCGTGGGAACATCTCTCCCCTGTACAGCATTCTTCTCGGCAACGCGCTCTTCATGCTGCTCAGCGTCTTCATGACGAGGGCCGTCTCGGAGACGACTGGCCAGGGTAAAGGCCCGTTCTATTACCTGATCGCGCTCGATGCCGCGACCGTGGCCAACTACGCCTATTTCACCTTCGTGCAGCCTGACGTCCTTCTGCGGACGGTCGAAGCCACGTTCGTGATGCTGGTGATGCGCATCTGCACCATCGTTCTCTTGCTTCGTTCCGACGACAAGGTCATCGCTCCCGCGGCGCGGGGAATCGTCGCTCTCCTGGGCATGCATATCGTCGCAACAATGTTTCGTATCACCGTTGCCATCAGGCACCACCAGGCCGACGCGGGATTTTCCTGGAGCGGCCTGATCGCCATCGCCGGAACCGCTCTCTGTTTCCTCTGGATCGACAACCTGCGTCAGGGAGCAGAACTGGAACAGCGGGCCATCACCGATCCCCTCACCGGCCTGCTGAACCGTCGCGGCCTGGAGATTCTGGCCAGCCATGAACTCGATCTGGCCGCGCGGCATGGCTGGCACTGCTCGGCTCTCATGCTCGACATCAACCGTTTCAAAAGCATCAACGACACCCTTGGACATACCGCCGGAGACCGTGCGCTCGCAGCCGTGGCGGAGGTTCTGAAAAGTACGCTGCGCCCAAGCGATCTGGTCACGCGCGTCGGCGGCGATGAGTTTTTTATCCTTCTGCCCAACGCGGGCGAAGAGACGGTCGACTTCATCGTCAGGCGTCTGCGCGTCGCCATGAGCAAACTTATCCTGCAGACGCCCTCCGGAGAGACCTTTTCCGTCAGCGTGAGCATCGGAGCCATCACCCGCCCCGCAGCGTACACGCAGCTTGCAGAGCTACTTCACCATAGCGACCTTGCCCTCTACGACGAAAAGCAGCCTTCCACACGACAGACCTCTCAGGAGGACGGCTCCGGCGCCCAGGTCCAGCCCTCCAACATATAAAGCGGATCGCGCGGTTGAGGCAGCGTGGCAAACTCCTCTCGGCGCTCGGCCATCACCATGCAGCTCACCAGCGCATCGAAGGCGTCCTCCCCAGCAAGCGCCTTCGCCATCGCCGTGCGTCCAATGGCCGCGTAGGCCGGGTCTTCTTTCTTCTTGCGCGTGAGATACGCTTTGCGCGCGTCGGGATTCGACTTATGCACCGGCCCCGTGTTCAGGCGGGAGTACATCTCCACCACCACCGGCGCACGCATCTTGGGATCGGGTCGATCAAACGGCCAGACGCGGAAGCCAGCCTCCTGCAGGCGAATCAACGTCGGCATGCCGCGCAGGCTCGCCGTTCCGACTGAACCGGAGCCGCCGATCTGAAAGACCGACTTCGGCGTGATGCCCTTGATGCGCATCTGCCGCTCTTCTTCAGGGATGTGCGCGATCAACTTGCAGTCGATATCGGTCGCGCGCATCATGCGATGAATATTCTCTCCGCTGAACTCCGCAGGCCGCTTGTGCGGCTTGCCCCAGAAGCGGCGGTCATGGGTTCCAGCAACCGTCTCCCGCGTAAGCCAGCGCTCACCATGCTCCGCGGCGACGATGCGCCAGAACTCCGGCGCAGACTTCGCTCCGTGCTCGTCGCGCACGAACCACGCTGGGAAGCTGAAGCAAAAGTCGAAGCCTACCACCAGTGCAGGATCTTTCTCTGCAAGCGCGATCAGCCAGTCAGCAATCTCGTCGCGCGTTCTTCCGCTCTCCACGCGCACCTTGCCCTGGTTCCAGACAGCAGCCACGATGTGGCGGCGCTGTCCCGCAACGTCTACGCGGCCAGACCAGTCAATTCCAACGATGGTCCTGGCCTCGCTCACCTCTTCCATCGCGCCTTGAGTTCGTCCCACTTATGCCGACCCCTCTCCAAGACATCGCGCGCCCAGGCATAATCCTTCGCCAGCAAGGCCAGGCCCGCTACGACCAAGGGAAGCCCCGGCGCTATCGGCAAAACGCAGCCAACAATGCCGAAGACGATCAGCAACCAGCCACAAACCTTCCTCCAGAGCGGGCTCTTCGGTGTCAGCGGCTTCAACTTTTCGGCGACTGTGGCCATGCCCGTTGGATGCAGGCGTCTACGACTCCGGTTCCTCGAAACCTTCGACGTCCAGCTCGTCAATCGGCGCCTTCAGGTCACGGAGCACCTTGAAGATCGTCGGCGTGGAGAAACCCGCACGAATCAGCCGCCGCAAAACCCGCGCCGTCTCCTTCTGATCCTGCGGAACCTTCATGCGCTTGCGCTCGATGTACACCTTCGCCAGTGCGGCCTCGTTCACGTCTTCATAAGCCGTTTCCAGCGTAGTCTGCACCAACTCCTTGTCGATGCCCTTGTTCGTCAGGTCCTGCTGTACGCGGCGGCGGCCAAAGCTCTGGTTTTCCTGGCGAAGCCGCGTGAAATCAGCCGCAAATCGCGGGTCGGAGAGGTATTTCAGATCCTCCAGCCGCTGGACGATGCGATCCATCTGCGCCTCGCCCTCGGCACCCGGTTCGGCGCGGAGCTTCATCAGGCGGCGGAGATCGCGGACGCTGCGCATCTTCGAACCCAGCGTCTTCACTGCGTATTCAAAAAGCTCCGCCTCGGTTGCGGGGGGTTTGCCTTGACGGGAGCGCTGAAAGGCCATGAGAAAAAGGATACTGCTACTCGCGCGCGCTTGTTGCGTCTAACCTTGGTACGAGGGATTTCCGATGCGTTGGTTGACACTGTTACTGGTGGGATTTGCTCTGGGCGCGCAGGATCAGGAGGGCTTCGGCAAGCTCGACCCTTCGCCGCCGACCGGGAAGACCGCCGAGCAGATCATCGCCTCCTTCGGCGAAAAGGAGGCCCAGTTCGCCGAGGCGCGCGCGAACTACACCTTCCGCCAGAGCGTCCGCTTCCAGACCATCAACGACGACACCAACAAGCCCGACGGCGAATACTTCCAGGTCACCGACGTCGGCCTGAACAAGGACGGAACGCGGAACGAAAACGTGATCTTCGCTCCGCAGAACACCATCGAACGCCTGATTCTGGAGCGCAAGGACTTCGACGATCTCGAGCACCGCCTGCCCTTCGTTCTCACCACCGCCGACCTGCCACAGTACGACGTCACCTACGTCGGCAAGCAGAAGGTCGACGAGATCGACACCTACGTCTTCGACGCCGCGCCCAAGGTCATGGAGAAGAACAAGCGCTACTTCAAGGGACGCGTCTGGGTGGACCAGCAGGACCTGCAGATCGTCCTGATCAGCGGCAAGAACGTACCCGACGACCTGCGCAAGGGGCATGAAAGCCTCTCGCCTCCGTTCACCACCTACTACGAGCAGGTGGACGGCAAATACTGGTTTCCGACGTATACCAAGGCCGAGGGAACGCTGCACTTCGCCGCCGCCAACGGCTCCATGAGCCAGGACGTGCGCGTGCGCGACGTGGTGAAATACACCGACTACAAGCAGTTCCGCTCGTCCGCGCGCATCATCTACAACGGTCAGGACATCACGGATAAGAAGGAAACGGACCCCAAGGATCCCAACAAGCCCTCAGCCGATCCCAAGAACGATCCCAAGAAGCCGTAGCTCGCAGGCGACACAAAGAAACTCAGCCTCGGACAATAATTTTGGTTGTCCGAGGCTTCTTCTTTCTGTAACGTCTCAAATCATCCCAGATGGGGACTCCCTGATGCTTCCTCCGGCTCTTGCACCTCTGCGAGCGTTCCGTGTTGGTATGCTCCTCGCCCTGATGCTCTTCGCCCTTTCGGGCCTCTCTGGCTGCCATGTGCGACTCATCATGGCCTACGACCCTGTCCTCGATCAGAGCTTTACCGCTCTGCAGCAGGACACCGAACAGCTCTTCGGACAGCTCGAAGCCAACCCCGGCTCCCCAGCGACCTCCTTCGAAAACCACAAGGACTTCTACATCAAGGCCCACGCCACCCTTCGGACCATGCGGACACGCGCACGCTTTGAGCCCCAGAGCGCAGAGGTGCTCACACAGATCGACGCCCTCGACCGCTCCCTCGCCGGCCTCCAACAGCTGCACATCAACGCCTCCCCCAACGGTCCCAGCGCCGCCGTGATCCACGCAGCGGAAGGCCCCATCGAAAGCCAGTTCGCCTCCATCTTCCAGCTACAACTCGCTCTGAAGAACCGCATGAAGACACCTGTTTCCGCCAATGCCACCGCGCCCGCTCTAACAAATTAGGAGACCTCCCCAGGAGACCTTGATGAGCTTAGATCTCGACAGCATCCTCCCCGCCATGATCACCGCGGCCAGAATACCGCTCAACGAAGCCTGGACAACCGTCGGTCCCTTCGCGGAGATCCAGCTGGCGAACATCGCCACCCGCATCGAAAGCCTCGGCGAAGAAGTCGCCCTCGGCGAGATCGAACCCAGCGATGCCCTCATCCTCCTCGACATCGAGAAACAAGCCTCCATCTCTCTGCTCGCCGCTCTCGAAGGCATCGGAAAAGTCACAGCGGAGACCGCGATCAACAACGCCCTCGACGCCGTCGCCGACATCGTGAACAGGGCCGTCGGCTTCGTCCTTCTGTAAGATTCCCTACGGGCCGCGTAGACAATCCACAGCGACACGAAGGAACCCACCATGTACGACATGTCCAACCTGAAAAAACTCGGCGCTCTCGGAGAAGGTGCCTCGCAGGCAATGGAGGCCTTCTGGGCCTTCGATAAAGCAGCCCTCGCCGACGGTGCCGTGCCGAAGAAGTACAAGGAACTCATCGCCGTAGCCGTCGCCCTGACGACCCAGTGCCCCTACTGCCTGGAGCTGCACCAGAAAGCCGCCAAAGGCGCAGGCGCAACCCAGGCCGAGATCGCCGAAACGGCCCTCGTCGTCGCCGCCCTCCGCGCCGGAGCCGCCGTCACCCACGCCACCCACGTCATCGGCTAGGCCAGTCGGGGAGCTCGTCCCGCTTTGGTACCGACGTGCTCGAACCCGCAGAGGGGTCATATACGCGGTTCTTCGTCAGAAGATATTCTGCGATCTATGTTTGACAGCATCGAGAAGCGCTCTGAAAACCGCTGGTGGCCGAAGATACAAGATGAGTCCTCGGCGACAGATGCTATGCGCAACGCCGCCATGATGGCAGGAGTCATCTCCGGCATCACCGCCGTCGTCTCCATCTCATCTCTCCTCATGGGACGCTCGGTCATCGGAGTCGGCGCTGCGAGCCTCTTCGACGCAGCCCTCTTTGCCATCATCTCCTGGCGAGTTCTGCGCCTCTCACTCCCATGGGCGATCGCTGGACTCGTTCTCTATGTTGTCGAACGAATCGTCTCCATAGCCAACAGCGGCCTTCGAGGAACCGGTGGCATCCTCGCCGTGATTTTTATCCTGTATTTTATCCACGGCGTCCGCGCGGGATTCTTTCTTCGCAAGCTCAAAAAACAGACACCCCTGCACTTGGGACCGAACACTGAGGATGCCGTTCTCAATCCTCCGTCTGCCTCATGAGCGTCAGGAATTAGGGTGATGACGGGTGCCCCATACATCGCGCTCTTTGCGATGTGTGGGTTCATGCGCAGAAGCGCATCCTTCGCTCAAAGAGCGACCCATTACCCCCAGCCAGAATTTTCGCGAAAAGTGAGATCCCAATCACCCCGAACCATATCTAAAGAGACGACTAAAAGGAGGAGCCATCACCAAGCTCATTCTCACCACTCTCTTCTTCGTCTCCACCCTCGCCTCCGCGCAGGCGCCACCGCCCGAGCGCAAGGTGCAGGGGAACACCATCGTCTCCGAGCGCGATCCTGCGATGCGCATCACCCTTCCGCAGGACGCCCACTACGTCGGCGGAGACCGCTTTATCCTCCATTCCGCCGAGGACTGCGAGATGCACGTCTTCGTGAAGGCCGACGCGCGCAAGAACGTGCTGGAGCTCTACCGCGTGCAGTTCTCGAACTTCCTCCCCGGCCAGGGGCAACGACATCAGTACGACGCGAAGAACTTTCGCAAGTTCGACGGAGAGAACACCTACATCCAGACGGGCCTGGGCCCAGCCGACGCGCCTCCCGCAGGCGACGCCGATACGGAAAGACATCTGCAAAAGCTGCTTGCCGACAACGGCTACACCCTGCACCCGGAGATGCGGTACGTCCTTCTGATGCGCCCCCTCGGCGCACTCGGTCGAAAAGAGATGACGATCGTCTACGCCGAAGACCTCACCCCAACCGGCCTTACCGCAAAGAGCCTGAAACCAGGAGGCAAAGCCGCCTCCCGCTGGCCCGCGATGCAGAAGGAGTTAGTGGAACGGGCGGATAAGAAGATTCAGCTTGAGAGTGTGAAGTAAAGACCTGAAGCCCAACGATCGAGCATAACGGTACACATCGCTTCATCGATAGACCTGGACGTGAATTCAATTTTCCAGAATTCTCGAGATGAGATCTGTTCCGCAGTGAGCTTCTTCAGTAATGTAGACGAATGAGACTTCTCGCATCCGATCCAGACGTTGAAACTCTTGTCGGAAGGATCAACTCGGGCGACATGGATCTACAGCCCAATTTTCAGCGTGGAGAAGTTTGGAGCCGCGGGAAAAAGCAGCGCCTTATCGACAGCATACTCCGCGACTGGCATGTACCGCCCATTCACGTGATTGAGAATATTGAAAATAAAAAACAGGAAGTTTTGGACGGCCAACAGCGTCTCACGGCAATTCGAGACTTTGTTGCCAACCGCTTCCCCATCGAAGGCAAGACTGATCCATATGACGAACGAGTAGCTGTCCTTGACGGACTTTATTATCGAGAGCTTGACTCTGAATGGCGCCGCCTGTTTAACCGTTTCTCGATCCGCTGCTTTCTCCTGGTTGACTACAAACCAAGCGAACCAGGTGAGTTGTTTTTTCGTTTAAATCAACCAACCAATCTCACCAGTGCTGAGCAAAGGAATGCATTCTTTGGCCCCGTGAGAGTGCAGATTAAAGAGCTCCTTGACCGCTTGACGGCTGAAGGCATGAATGCAGAAAAGCTGGGATTCTCCAATTTTAGAATGGCTTATGACGATGTTGTAGCTCGGATAGCGTTGGCACTCGTCCAAGGATCCCTTTCCGAGAAAATTACTGCTAAGGATTTGGAGCTGTTATACAGGAGCGAGGAAGGCTTGCCTCCCAGACTGATAGATCTAGAGTATGCTGCTCTTTCACAAGTAATTTGGGCGGCATCGCACTCAACCGTTTCAGTCCGCATGAACAAGGCCTCAATGTTTTCTTGGTCCATGTTCATAGGAAGAGCATATTTGCATGATTTCGCTGCCATATCGGGAACAAGCTTTCTTTCCTTCTTTATTTATTTCAATCAATCGCGAGAGTTTTATCGATCTTCCACCATACCTGAGGTTTGGCCAAGTCTTTTCAGAATCTATGACAGTAGATCTTCTTCACGGGTCGCTGATGCATCCTCAGTAATACTCCGAGATGCTGTTTTATGGATGATGTTTCTAGATTTTTCGCAGAAAGCTGGATTTGTTGAAAGTCCGGGATCCCTTGGTCTTTTTAGAATCCAAGAAATTCTTGCGAATCTAGGAAGTCGAGGAGGCTTCACGGAAGAAACTCTATCCCGCGAATTATTGGAATGCAAATGGCCAATACTGACAAAGTAGTGAATCTCCGTTCCGCTAGATTCGACGACATATGGCGATCGATAAACCGTACAACTAAGTCTACGAGACTCGACAAGATCAGTTTCGATGGCCTTTCTTGTATTACTGACACGGCAATCACCTTTGCAGCAGGAATCAACGCAATAATAGGTGCCAACGGAACGGGGAAGTCTACGATTGCGGCTGCAATAGCGTCAGTCTTACCTGAAGACGATAGACAGCTTCACGGACATCTCCTTCGTCTCGAAGGAAGCAATGCTCAGGGCGATTTCATTATCGCGAATAAGGCCTTCGCCTCGACATCGAAGTCTGGTGTTCGTGTAGCAACTGAAGAATTTGAAATGGAGTCGGGATGGTTCGATTCCGTCTATCTTTCTAACATCCTTGTTCCCATTCATACAGACGAAAGATTTGGACAGTTATTGGCCGCCGTTGAACCACAAATATTTGGGCCTCCGGATCTTCAAACGCTTAGTTATCTTGTAGGCAGGGACTATTCGGACGGTAGGTTTTATGAAATAGACGAGTATGAGTCTATTGGCATTTTCCCTTACTTTGTTGTTGGATCAGGCAAAGTAGAATATGACACTCGCGGCATGGGACAGGGCGAATTCGCATTATTTACTTTATATTGGCTTCTCAAAAGACTGCCAGCAAAATCAATATTGATTCTGGAAGAGCCTGAAACGCATTTATCGCCGCGTTCGCAAACTGCGATGATGAACATTCTGGCTAGGTTTTGTCAAGAGAAGGAGCTTTGCGTAATCATCACAACCCATTCTCCCACCGTGGTGCGTCGACTCACCAATGCCCAAATACATCTCATCACACACCAGAATGGTGTGTCGAAAATTAGCGCGAACCCTTCACGCAATGCGATAGAACGATTACTTGGCGAAGGCACGAGGGCAGTTGGTGGTCTAGTCGTTGAAGATGCTGGCGCGCAAGCACTTTTATCTAAAATGATTAATCGCTACGCACCAGAATTAGCTTGGATGTACGAAATCTTACCAAGAGGAGGTGAAGGCAATGTTAAGGTCTTCATCTCAGGTTTACCTAAGGGCCATTCGTGGCTAAATGTGGTGGCCATTCTCGATGGTGATCAGAAAACGACCTTCTCGAAGGCTGATATTCAGATTCCGGTGATCTTTTTACCAGGCGATTGCGATCCAGATTTGCTCTGCCAAAAAGCGCTTCTTGACAGTGACTCAAAGACACTTTTTGCTAACCTTGTAAGGAAAGAAGAAGATGATATTCATATCGCCTTGTCTGGGGTCGTGGGACTAGATCATCACGAATGGCCTCTAGCCCTCGCTGACGCTCTGAAGGTAGATATCATCGGTCTGCGGGCTGCTTTGGCAGAAGTTTGGCTCTCAAAGAGTGATAATCAGGCTCAGGCGTTACTTTTTATCGAGCAGCTTCAAGAAGTTCTACCAATGCCCGGATTGCGCTAAACCATCTACTCGTGACTCTAGCTCCGCTTTCGTTCATGTACCGGTGCCTCCCTGAGGCAAGAGATACGTGTCCCACCACATTTCTGCCAAGGCCTTATAAGTAAGGCCTCCGAGGACTCTGCGCCAATATAGAGCATGTTCCTCCGGGTTAACTTGTCGGCGTGGTAAGTGTGGCAGATGTCTCGGGCTAATTTGGCAGCGTCATAAACAGAGATCCGTAAACTCCCATTGAAAAACCGCCGAGCGTCCCGTTTAGGAAACGCTCTGCGGTTGGGTGAAGCGGATTCTTTCGCTTCGCTACGGAAGGACAAACGGTAACCGGGTTTGCCTTACTGCAACAGCCCCTGTTCCGGTTCCGGCTTGGCTTCCTCCGGTGGGATGGTGACGGCGGCAGCTACCTTATCGTCCGTATCCAGGTTGAGCAGTTTCACTCCCTGGGTGGAGCGGCCTGCGGCGCGGATGGTGTTGGTGTCGATGCGGATGATCTTGCCGAACTGCGAGATGGCCATGAGTTCGGTGGATTCGTCCACGAGCTGGATGCTGGAGACCTTGCCGGTTTTGGCGGAGGCCTTCATGTTGATGACGCCGGAGCCGCCGCGGTTGGTGAGGCGGTACTCTTCCACATCCGTCCGTTTGCCGTAGCCATTCTCCGTGACGGAGAGGATGAGGCAGGGGCTGAGGCCGAGTTTGCTGTCGAGCTTGCAGAGCTTCTCTTCCGCAACGTCGAGGGACTTGCGTGCGGCCTTGGCTTCCTCTTCGTTCTTGTCGTCGCGTGCCTTTTGGAGTTCGGCCTCCGCTGCGGCGATCTCCTTGCGGACGGCGGCGAGCTCCTTTTCCAGCTTGGTGGCGATGGCGAGTTCGTCGCGCTGGCCGTCGCGTTTTTCGCGCGAGTCGGTGACGGCTGCGCCGATCACGTAGTCGCCCTTCTTCAGCGTGATGCCCTTGTTTCCACCGGCGTTGCGGCCCATGGGACGCAGGCCGCCGGATTTTTCAGGATCGTACTTCTCGGAGAAGCGGACGGCCATGCCTTCGCGCGTGGCCAGGAAGACGACGTCTTCGCCGCTGGTGATGCGGACGGCGATGAGTTCGTCATCCTTGTCGATGTTGATGGCGATGATGCCGCGGGCCATGACGTTGGAGAAGTCCGGCAGCGGTGTCTTTTTGACGATGCCCTCGCGCGTGGCGAAGAAGATGTACTTGCTGGCATCTTCCAGGTTGCGCACGGGCAGGTAGGCGACGACCTTTTCGCCGGGCTGCAGTGCAAGGAGCGAAGCGATGTGTTTGCCCTTGCCTGCGGCCAGGACGTCCGGGATCTCGTAGATCTTGAGCCAGAAGACGCGGCCGGAGTTGGTGAAGCAGAGCAGGTAGGCGTGGGTGGAGTCGACGATGAGCTGCGCGACGAAGTCTTCTTCGCGCGTCTTCATGCCGATGCGGCCGGTGCCGCCGCGGCGCTGCTGCCGGTAGGTGGAGATGGGCGTCCGCTTGAGGTAGCCGGAGTGCGAGACGGTAACGGCGACCTGCTCGTCGGCGATGAGGTCTTCGAGGGTGAGCTCGGAGGACTCGTCGATGATCTGCGTGCGGCGCACGTCGCCGTACTTGTCGCGGACCTCTTCCAGCTCCTTGACGATCACGCGGCGCAGCTTCTTATCGCTGGCAAGGATGGATTCGTACTCGCTGATATTTTCGCGGACCTGGCCGAGTTCCTTGAAGAGCTCGTCCATGGAAAGTTGGGTGAGGCGATAGAGCTGCAGTTCCAGGATGGCATCGATCTGGCGGTAGCTGAGGATGAGCGTTCCCACCGTGCCGCCGGGACCGAGCGGCAGAAGGTCCGCCGAGACGCCGTACTTGGACGCGTCCAGGGTCACACCGGCAAGCTCCGTTCCGCGCAGGGTGATGGTCTTGCCGGAGAAGTATTTGAAGAGGTTCTCGCGAGCGTCTGCACGGCTGCTGGAGTTACGGATGGTGCGAATGACGGCGTCGAGATGGTCGAGCGCGATCTGGTAGCCGAGGAGGATATGTTCGCGGTCGCGCGCCTTGTTAAGCAGGAAGGCGGTGCGGCGGCGGACGACGTCCACGCGGTGATCGATGAAGGCGCGGATGGCGTCCGGCAGGGGAAGCTCGACCGGGCGGCCGTTGTGCACGGCAAGGAAGATCATGCTGAAGCTCTCCTGCATGGAGGTGTGCTTGAAGAGCTGGTTGAGCACGATCTCAGGCTGCGCGGTGCGCTTGAGCTCGATGACGATACGCATGCCG
>Ga0157290_10000008_pt1 | contig 114805 bp, 96 predicted proteins | sample NitcycUS149409B1_FD_108389 | JGI IMG/M metagenome (GOLD analysis project Ga0157290, IMG submission 108389) | Soil microbial communities from Arlington Agricultural Research Station in Wisconsin, USA - Nitrogen cycling UWRJ-S149-409B-1 | ecosystem: Environmental > Terrestrial > Soil >...
AAGATGCGGGCGGGAATCACGGTGTGATTCTACCAAGCCGAGGCCCTCATGCGTTTTTCTACTCCTTGGGTTTGGGAGGGAGGGAACGCAGACGATCCAGAAGTTCTGTCAGATCCGCAGGCAGTTCAGCTTCGAGGTCCAACTCCTCGCCTGTAATCGGATGCGCCAGACGAAGCTCCTTGGCATGCAGGAAGTTCCGGGGCAGGGTGGCACGATCGCCGTCTTCGGGGCGGTGCAGACCCACAATGCGCGCAGGTGCGCCGTAGAGCGTGTCGCCCACGACTGGATGACCGATGGCCTGCATGTGTACGCGAATCTGGTGGGTGCGCCCGGTTTCGATCAGCACCTCCAGCAATGTGAACTTGCCTGCGGAGGTGTCCAGCCGCTCCAGAACCTCGTAGTGCGAGACGGCCGCGCGCGCCTCATAGAGCTTCGGTTCCTTCATCGGCTCGCGTTCCTCGGGATGCAGCTTCGAGGGTGTGCCGGGGCTTTCGGTGGTCATCCAACTCTGCCGCGAACGCGTTGTCATGCGTGTTCTGCGGATGGGATCGCGACCGATGGGCAGGTTGATCGTGCCGCGATCGCGCTCTGCATTGCCGCGCGCCTTCGCTCCGATCTCGCCGTGCACAAGCGCAAGATAGCGCTTCTCCAGCGAGCGGTCGGAGAACATCTCGCCCAGCGCACGGTGCGTGCGGTCGTTCTTCGCCACCATGATCAGGCCGGAGGTCTGCTTATCCAGACGATGCACTATGCCGGGGCGAAGCTCTCCGCCCACGCTGGACAGGTTCACGTTGAAGTGATGCAGAAGGGCGTTCACCAGTGTTCCGCCGCTGCGCGCGTCGTCGGTCAGGCCCGAACCGGCGTGCACCATCATGCCCGCGGGCTTGTCGATGACGGCCATGTGTTCGTCTTCGTAGACGATCTTCAGCGGGATGTCTTCCGCCATCGCCTTCAGCGGTGCCGGGCGCGGTTCGCCTTCAATCTCAATGCGCTCGCCGCCCAGCAGCTTCAGCTTATTCTTTGCGGTCTTGCCGTCGACGCGCACCTGACCCTGCTCGATGAGCAACTGCACACGTCCGCGCGAGATGTCGGGCATGGCCTTGGCAAGGTAGGCGTCCAAACGAAGCCCGGCAGCGGCGGCATCGGCGCTGAAGCTGCGGATGTCGCCCTCGGACTCGATATCCTCGTCTTCGAGGACGGGTACCGGGACGGGCGCTTTGACCTTGGGCTGCGCGGGGATCTGTCCTGCAGGGGTTTCGACGGGATACGTCTCCGCAGATTCTTCTCCCTCGGCTACGACGGGGTCTACGCCACGCTGTGCGCGGTAGAGGTGCTTGACTGTCTGTCTTCGTTTGCCCTTGGGCAACATGTTTTTAGAGGGCACGCTGATGCTCCTTCGACTGCAGCAAAAGAGCGCCGCCACTTACTACGATACAGAGCAGAAGGTACTGATCGACGCGAAGACCTGCAAAAACGGTTCCAGCCTCGATTGGAGCGGGGCGCACGCAGTCGATCAGAAAGCGCGCTGCGGCGGAGAGCATGACGATTCCACCCAGGACTTCACCGGCGTGTCGCCTGCGCGGCAGATACCAGACGCCCAGGCCAGCGATCAACAGATGCGCCACGGCGCTGTAGAGAGCCACCGGATGCGATCCAATGCCGTTGGCGCTATGCAGCGAGGGCACCAGGCGGCCAAAGGCTCCCGTGGTGGCCGAACCGATATCGTTTCCGGCCATGAGGTCGCCAAAGTGAAGGAATGCCGCCAGGAGCATGGATGCGGGCGCAACGGCGTCTCCCAGGGCGCGCAACGGGAGCCTGCGATACATTGCGTAGGCTACGCCGGAGAGAACGCTTACGCCGAGACCATAGCGCGTCACCGTGGGCAAGGTGAGAATGAGAAGCGGATAGAGCCGGAACGCCCGAAGGTTTTCCATTGCAAGCACAATGCGCGAGACGACCAGCGTGCCGACGATGGCGACCAGACAGGTACTCCACACGGCGTCTTCTTCTAGACCTGCCACGCGTGCATTGCGCGCGGCCAACATCATAGCCAGCACCAGCCCCAGTGCCGCCACCGCGCCGTAGGTCTGCAGTGTGACGGGTCCAAGATGAAAGAGGTGTGGGTGCATGCGTTCGGACTCGTGTGGAAAGAAGCGCTCAGGTGGACCTGGCGCAAGAGAGGAGAAGAAAACTGACCCGCTCAGCCGTGCAGCGAGGCGCTGGTGAACCCGTCTAGGACGGCGGGACTCGGCCGTGGCTCTTTAGGCATTCCGGACTGGCGGACATTGCGCACCGAACCATGTATACGAGCTAAGCCCCTGTTCAATGAATGTTGGTTCAACCAGCGTGATTCGCCATACCTGCCTTGCAGGCCAGTTCTCTGGATGGATGCTACGCGGGGCATCCCGGAATGGCAAGCCGTCACTCTCCGGCTGCGTGCGCCGAGCTTGTGCCCGCATGGAGCTTTGCCACCAGAGGCCGCACCTGTTCGCGCAGATCGAAGTTACCGCCTACGACGCGATGTCGCAGAATGCCGTCTCCATCGATAATGAGATAGGTGGGAATCGCACCCACATGGAACTCGTCGCTGAGCGTGTGTTTCGCATCCAGGTACTGCACCCACGTCATACCATTTTTTTGAATGAACTCCATCCATTTCGTCTCGCTGGAGTCCCAGGAGGACGAGATCAGTACCAAGTCCTTCGAGAGGCGTGTGTCGTTTGCGATGGAGCGGATATACGAGATCTCATTGCGGCACGGACCGCACCATGTCGCCCAGAAGTCCACCAGGACGACCTTGCCGCTGTAATCATCCAGAGAGATCTTCCGGCCATCTTTGGTGGTCACCGTGAAAGAAGGCGAGATTGTCTCCCGCGCCAGGCTGATGTTCTCCGCAAAGTGCTGCGCACGCGTGGCCAGGCCCGGCGAGACCTCGGGCATGACGGCCAGGGTCGCAAAACGCTGCTTTGCCTCGGCGTCGCGACCCAGCAGGGCAAGTGCTTGTCCGTCCAGAATGTAGGCTCGCTCATTGGTCTTATCCAGCGCGAGGGCGCGCTCAAAGGCCGCATGTGCCTCTTCCAGATCGCCGCGCTTCGGTTTGGGCGCTGGCCCCAGCTTCTGGTCGCTCAGATCGGTGTGTGGCATCAGCGCTTCGCCGTGCAGGGCCGCAGCGCCAGCCTTACCTTTGGGATCTGACGCAAGCTGTTCCATCTGTGACGCAGCCGCGATGGAAACCTTCGGCATCTCCGCGCGCAGGCCGACCTCGTACAGACCGCGCAGGCACTCCATGCAACGACCGTTCTCTGTCTTCAGGGCCTTGCGATAGCTATCGATGGCAGAGGTCAACATACCGTGGCCGTCAAAATCGCGCGCCTCGGCGAGGATCTGCTCCGTTTTTGCGGACAGGGCGGCGCTCTGCGCGTGCATCGACAAAGGCGAAACAGCGGCCACGAGAGAAAAGAGCAGCAACAGTAGGAGCATCTGCGCAGCTTATAAAGTTCCTGCGTGGCGGTGCAATAATTTAAATCGATTAACCTGCGATGCGTTCCAAAAGAACTTCGTCCAACAGGCCGTTCAGCGATCCCGCACGGCTGCGCACCGAACTCTGCGTCCGGTCCAGTGATCCCAAAAGCTCTGCATGCAAGCGCCGCATCTCAACCAGCTCATCCGCGATATTCAGGGCGGCGAGAACGGCGACGCGCAGCGAATCCACCGTGGAGCCATGCGATGACACGGCGCGCATCTTCGCATCTACGATCGAAGCAAGTTGTTCGATATGCTCCGGGTCAACGCCGCGTAGACGATAGACCTGGTCGTAGATGTCCACCGAGACCGAACGCGGTACGGGTTGCTCGTTCCTCTCTTCGTCCATAGTTTCTCCAGGGCCTAAAGAAGCTCGTCCAGCTGTTGGAGCATGGTATCCACACGGGATCTGACAGACTCGCGCTCCTGCTTCAGCCCGGCCAGTTCAACGGAGAGCGAAGAAACTTCTTCGCTGGTCATCTCCAACTCTTCGCGCAACTGCTTCACCTGGGCTTCGGCCGAGGCGCGCTTTTCGCGTTCCTGTTTGATCAGTTCCACCGTGCGTAGAACACGCTGTTCCAGTGCCTGAAATTCGTCGACGCTTACCGTCGGTGTGGACATGCTGTGGTGCCTCGCTATCTCTTAATCAATCTTCTCTGAAGTATAGAACCGGGATTTTCCACCGATGTTCGCGAATCGCAAGAGGGGAACCTCATTCGACTCCCCCACAAACCGGCGGAGTTCAATACAAAGAATTTGCCACATTCTTTTGTGGCTTTTCGTCATGATCGGCACGTGTCCAGATTCGAAGACGCCTCGAAGTCCACGAGCGCAACGGCTCTTCGGCTTGCATTCCCATCCCGGGCCAATCTCCAGACCGTAGTCTTACTTTCTGGCGAAGGGCGTAATTTCACGGAGTAAAATCGCCGCATGGAAAGCCTCTTCGCCGGTCTGCCGATGCCGCTCCGCATCAAGCCCGCCCGTCCAATGACGGACGAGGAGCTGATGCGTTTCTGCGAGCAACATGATGAGCTCGCGGTGGAGCGGGAGCCCAATGGAGATTTGACTGTGATGACACCTGCGGGATCGGGCTCCAGCTTTCGCAACTCTGAGCTTTGTGGTGAACTGCGCAACTGGGCGCAGGAGGATGGTCGAGGCCTCGTCTTCGAATCCAGCGCAGGCTTTACACTCCCTGACGGCTCCGTCCGTGCCGCGGATGCTGCCTGGCTTTCTCTTCGTAGATGGAACGCACTTACGCCGGAGCAGAAGGAGTCCTATGCTCCCGCCTGCCCGGAGTTCATCGTGGAGCTAAGGTCCAAAACGGATAGCCTCTCGGCCCTCCAGCAGAAGATGGAACAGTGGATCGCGAATGGCGCTGAACTCGGGTGGCTCATCGATCCCTTCGAGAAGGCAATCCACCTCTATCGGCCCGGCCGGACGCCCGAAATTCTGGATAAGATCTCGCTGGTTTCCGGGGAAGGACCGGTTGCGGGGTTCGTGCTCCCTCTGGATCGGATCTTCGCAAGGTAGCAAAAAGGCATCCCCAAGGAGGGACAAAAGGGAAACGATGTGCCACTTTCCGCCACGGTCAGTGACCGCTTCGAAGATGCTTGCCAAAAAACAGGAAGATTGCACCCTTTGGTGTCTTGACGCGCTCTCTTGCATTTGGCAGAGCAAGTGCTTCAGAAGTGAAGGTACCTCACCATACTTTTGGAGTTACCCGTGAAACTTAAGTTCCTTTCGCCGCTCGTTTTAGGGCTCTGCCTTGTTCTCTCTCCCCTGGCCAAAGCCGACTCCATCACGCTTGAGTCTCACGTTGGCAATACCTACACCTACGACCTGAATCTGGACAGCAACATCAACGTATTCATCCTGGACGGCTTCTCCCTCACCGGCCTCTCTGGCGTGACGAATGCCACCCTGAGCGGCAAACTCGATCAGATCTTCGATGTTGCTTTCAACTCCACGAGTGTGGTGGTTGCTACCATCGCAGGAATCTCAGCGAGCTTCCACGCGCCCTACAGCATCGGCACGTTGACCCTGACCTCAGCTGCACAGACCGGCATGGTGAACTTCACCATTCTGGACAGCAATGGGCTCTTCTGTGGAACGGTGGGCGGACCGGCGGGAACTGGAATCGCACCAACCCCGGAGCCCGGCAGCCTTCTTCTTCTTGGCACCGGTGTGCTCGCGGCGGTGGGTTCGATGAAGCGGCGCTTTCAAACTGCCTAGACTCTCTGCGGTTTTGCAATGAACGGCCAATCCCGAAAGGGATTGGCCGTTGTTTTTGGTGTGGATTTTGGACTATTGCACTGTGACGGTCACCGTCTTGGTGGTTCTTCCGAAGTGGTTCGTGGCGTAAATGGTGTAGGTCGTGGTGATGGCGGGCTTCACCGTTACCGTATTGCCACGTACCGGGCCGACGGAGGGCGAAACGATGACGGAGGAGGCGTTCGTCTGTCCCCATTTGAGTACAACGGGAGAACCCGCCGTTGGTTTTACCCCAGCGGCGCGGGTTGCCGTGAAGCTGTTAATGGCAGGCGCGCTGCCCTTTGGGATGGTTGACGAGGTAATCGGCGTTCCCATCCGGATGACTTCGAAGGCGGAAGCCGGAACCTGGCCGAGTGCATGAAGATCGTCGTTATCCCATCGGTCGTCGGTTGTGCCGCTGATGTACATGTTGCTGCCGTTATCGGCGAGGATCATCCCGTAGTTTTTTAGCGCCGTCAGAATGACCTTCGTCTGCGGCGTAAAGCCTGAGATGTCGTAGTTCGCTTTTAGCCTTAGGCGTGCTCCCATCGGCAATCGGTTCGAAGCCGTAGAGCTGGAGGCGTAGTGGGTTGCGGGCGGCAGGTAGGCGGCACGAGAGTTTTGCACGGTAAATCTCAGCGCATGCTTAATCTCTCCTGCGGCAACTTCGTCGTAACGGGCAAGGCCAGGAAAGATGGGCAGACCCGCCGCATCGGCTGAAGTCCACTGATAGGGACGGTCTGTATTGTTCAGCAGGTCCCAGATCGTGCCGGACGCAGCATTCCACGACCCGTCCCCCTGGAGATAGGCGTTGAACAGCTCGTAGAGGAAACACGTGTCCCGATCCAGAACCAGCACATGGCGATCGCCATCTGCGTTGCTTGGATACCCTTCAACACGCGCCGAAGCGGGAATTGGCATCCCTCCCGGGTCGCTCTGTGCTCCATAGGCCTGGTAACGGATGGGGACGATTCTTTGCCCGCTTACGACGGTGTAGGGGATACCCATTGTGGATCCGTTGTAGGTGCCAGCACCGAAATCGGGGTGTAATTTGCTTCCTCCAAGCTGCGCAATCAAAGCTGCGGAGTTCGGATCGACGCTGGCCCTGGAGATGTTGCTTTGCCATGGATCGGTTGTAAGAAAAGGAACGAGGCCATTCAGGCCAGCGGATGCCCCGATGGACATATCGCTGCAGTTGGCTGATGGCACGGGAGCTGCGGCGCGCATAGCAGAGGAGCTTGCTGCCATCGCAGCGCAAAGAAGAAGTGCGGTGTATCGAAACTGCATTCAAAACCCTCTTTTCTATGTGTTCTTGCTCCAAGGCAGCTGGAGGAGCAAAAGCTCAAAAGAAAAGGGGTACAGAAAGGAAGAATGACCTGATGTTTCTCAGGCCCTTATTCACTATGACCGATGGAGCTGTGGATCGTAAAACGATTAACCCAGCTGTGAGGGGAAGTAGGAGGCATTTGAGCCAAGATTTTGCGTTCGAACCGGGGCTTGGCTTGCATTCCGTTAGAATCTGCGGCATACTCATAAGAGTGCCCAGAGCCTCGGCTTCGGGCACGTCACGTACCACGGCCGAACGGCTCATCCAGCCAGCAGTTGATTAAAAGCAATTCCGGATGAGTTCAGCACTCTACATGTGCTGCGGGTGAAGGGCGGGGCCTCGCTAGCGGTTTTCGAATTGATTAGCGCGAGCATGCCCGCTGGACTAGAACAAACCATCAGTCCGCTTCATCCAAGGGTTCGAGCGGTGGGAGACAGGATAGAGAGAATGAAAAAGCTTTCCAAGAATGTAGCGAAGGCGCGCGCGCTCGTTGAGCCCCGTACCTATACGCTGATCGACGCCGTCCCCCTTCTCCAGAAGATCAAGTTTGCGAAGTTCGACGAAAACGTCGACATTACGCTGCGCCTGGGTGTGGACCCCCGCCATGCGGACCAGATGGTTCGCGGTACCGTCGTTCTTCCTCACGGCCTCGGCAAGACCAAAGTGGTTGCCGTCATCACCACCGGTGAAAACCTGCGCGCGGCGGAAGCTGCGGGTGCAGAGTTTGTCGGCGGCGAAGAGCTGGTCGAAAAGATTCAGAAAGAGGGCTGGACGGACTTTGATGCCCTCGTCGCGACTCCGGACATGATGCGCTCCATTGGTCGTCTCGGTAAGGTGCTCGGACCCAAGGGCCTTATGCCTAATCCGAAGACCGGCACTGTGACCACGGATGTGGCTGCCGCCGTCAAGGAGATCAAGGCGGGTAAGGTCGAGTTCCGCACGGATAAGACCGCTCTCGTGCACGTTCCCGTGGGCAAGGCCAGCTTCGATGCACAGAAGATTATCGACAACGCGATGACCGTCATCTCTTCGGTGATGAAGGCCAAGCCGTCGGCTTCGAAGGGTAAATACGTCAAGGGGCTGTATATCTCCTCCACGATGGGCCCCGGCATCCGGCTCGATAGCTCCGTCGCCGAACTCGCCGCCAAGCAGTAAGCGGCAGGCAGAAGCGATAGCAGCAACATTCAGACTTCCGCCGGCCAAGCGCCGGCAGCATAAAGGCTAGGTTCACCATGGCAGTTTCAAGAGCAAAGAAGCACGAAAAGGTCGCACAGCTCGCCTCCGAGCTGAAGGATTCGACCTCCGCCATCATTGGCTCCTTCACTGGCCTTACAGCGGCGAAGGATTACGCCCTCCGTCAGACTGTCCGCCAGGCGGGCGGTTCCTACCGCGTCATCAAGAACAAGCTCGCGCCGAAGGCTGGTGAGGGAACGCAGATTGAGAGCGCTCTGGTTGGCCTCAAGGGCGTTACCTCGGTTGCCTATACCTCAGGCGATCCCGTTGCCCTGGCCAAGGCACTCTCCGGCTGGGTCAAGGAGAACACTGAGTTCTTCACCTTCAAGCTGGGCATCGTCGAAGGCAAGGTCATCACCGTCCAGGAGATTCAGAACCTGGCCACCCTGCCCGGCAAGGAAGAGCTCTTTTCGAAGCTCCTCTTCCTCATGCAGTCGCCTGCGCAGCGTTTGGCTACGGTCATCAATGCCACGGGACGCGATCTCGCTGTGGTCATCAACCAGGCGGTTGAAAAGGGCAAGTTTGGAGCCTCTGAGGCTCCGGCAGCGGCAGTAGCGGCACCGGCAACCGAGGCGGAAGCCCCGGTCATCGAGGCAGCTCCTCCGATTGAGGAAAAGTCTGAAGCGACCGCGCCTGCGGACACCGATGGTGGATCCGATCAGGCGGAAGCGGCGAGCACTGAGCCTCCCGTCGAGGGATAAACACTTTCGCCTCACTCTTCCGGGTGCGCGGTCTGGGCGCATCGGAAACCCGAAAGGGGAGGGGCAGCTGCGGTGAGAACACCCCCGCGGTCGGCAACATAAAGCAGAACGCACCATCAAGTTTAGATAAAACGGAGAAATATCATGGCGGACATTCAGCAGTTGGAAGATCAGATCGTGAGCCTCAGCCTCCTCGAGGCTTCTGAGCTCGTCAAGAAGCTCGAAGAGCGCCTCGGCGTTTCGGCAGCAGCGGCAGTTGCAGCAGCTCCGGCTGCCGGCGGCGGCGCAGCAGCTCCCGCAGCGGAAGAGAAGACTGAGTTCACCGTCATCCTCAAGGATGCCGGCGCGAACAAGATCAGCACCATTAAGGCAGTGCGCGAAGCTACGGCACTCGGCCTCAAAGAAGCGAAGGATCTCGTTGACGGCGCTCCCAAGCCCATCAAGGAGAACGTCTCCAAGGACGAGGCAGCTGCGATTGCAAAGAAGTTCGAAGGCATCGCGACCGTCGAAATCAAGTAGTTTCGGTGCGGTCCCCGGCCCGGCTTGCCGGGCCGGGGACTTTGCCTGTTTGCATGCAAATGGTAAAAGGGGTATTCTCTTATTTGGGAATGATCGCTTCTGCCCTAGTGTGCATCTCGGGCCAGCGAATCTGACTGACCTCTACGAGCATCCAATTCTAGACTTCCGGCGCATCCAGTCGGCCATCTCTTTCTTTCCTGTGCGGCGGGGATTCAGAGATGCAGGCAAGACCACATAGCGGCACATCCTTGAGGCGGGCGAGAGCCTCAAAGGGCGGACAGGCATTTTTCACCACAAGAACGAATCAGTGCAAAAGTCGATGATTGCGCTCCGGGGACGCTCTGTCTCTGCGAGCGCGCAGTTGTCTTTATACATAAAGTTTACGGCAGCATAGCGGGTCAACTTACACCCGCGGGCCGCAAACTCATGCGCGGCGCTGCGGTTAATGCAGTAAAACGCAGCAGATTCGCGGCAGAAGCAAGATTAGACACAATCCGCGCAGGTCGTATTTTCGCAACGAGGGCGGAGATACGAGGTTCGAAGCGCAAACAAACTATCGGCAGATCCGGCCTAACGCCAGAATCTACCCCTCTGATGGGCGGAAGCGCTCTTCAGGTGGCCTCGGCAAAGAAATAACAGGAGTATCGAACGATGTCCAGCGAAACGCGCGCCATCCGCAGCCGTCTCGATTTTTCGAAGATCCCAACTGCCATTCAGATCCCCAATCTTATCGAGGTTCAGCGCCGTTCGTATGAGCGCTTCCTGCAGATGGACAAGCTCCCCCAGGAGCGCGAGGATAATGGCCTGCAGTCCGTGTTCACCTCTGTTTTCCCGATTACCGACTTCCGGAACGTATCGGAGCTCGAGTTTGTCGATTACTCCATCGGCAACTGGGAGTGCAAGTGCGGCTATCTGAAGGGCCTCAATCATCTCCGCACCGCCTGCACCTCGTGCGGACACATGGTTATCACGGATCCGTTCCATCCCGGCGACGTGCTCTGTAACTTCTGCGGAACGTATAACAAGAACACGCCTGACTTCTGCACCAAGTGCGGAGATCCCGTCGGCCTGCAGCTGAAGTACGACCAGGGCGAGTGCGAAGAGCGTGGCATGACCTACTCTGCGCCGCTCAAGGTTACGATCCGTCTGAAGATCTACGACAAGGACCCCGAGACCGGCGTGAAGACCCTGCGCGACATGAAGGAGCAGGAAGTCTTCTTCGGCGATATCCCGCTCATGTCGCAGAACGGTACGTTCATCGTCAACGGTACCGAGCGCGTCATCGTCTCGCAGCTTCACCGTTCGCCGGGCGTCTTCTTCGAGACCGCGAACAACCGCAGCTACTTCCTCGGAAAGATCATTCCTTACCGTGGCAGCTGGGTCGAGTTCGAGTACGACCAGAAGAACACCCTGTACGTCCGCATCGATCGCAAGCGCAAGTTCCTCGGAACCATCTTCCTGCGCGCGCTCGGTCTGCGTACCGACGAAGAGATCCTCAAGACCTTCTACACAGTGGACAACATCAATGTGCGCGACCAGAAGCTCTTCTGGTCCGTCAAGCCTGAGGGCGCAACCAACCTGCTCGGCGTAAAGCCCGGCGAGGCGGTCAGCGTCAACGGCGATGAAGTTGCTCCCGCGGCACGCAAGATCTCGGCTTCCACGCTGCACAAGCTGCGTGGCGGAAGCGTCAACGAAGTCTCGGTGGAGAACACCGAGTTCGACGGCGCAATCTTTGCTGCGGACGTTGTGGATCTCACCACCGGCGAGCTTCTCTATGAGGCCAACCAGGAAGCCACGACCGACAAGCTGCACAAGATCGTCCAGTCCGGCTGCACGAACTTCGAGATCTTCTTCCCGGACCGCGACGACGTGGGCAACATCATCACGAACACCCTCAAGCGCGACTCCGTGCGCAAGCCTGAGGAAGCGCTCATCGAGATCTACCGCAAGCTGCGTCCGGGCGATCCGCCAACCTTGGATACCGCAACGGCTCTCTTTGAGGGCATGTTCTTCGACCCGCGCAAGTACGATTTCTCGCGCGTTGGCCGTCTGAAGTTCAACATCAAGCTCTATGAGAGCCAGGATGCAACGAACCTCGACCGCCGCACGCTGACGCCTGAGGACTTCTACGGCACGATCCGTTACCTGCTCAAGCTGCGTAAGAACATCGGCCTTGTCGACGATATCGATCATCTCGGCAACCGTCGCGTTCGCGCCGTCGGCGAGTTGATGGAGAACCAGTTCCGCATCGGCCTCGTCCGTATGGAGCGCGCCATCAAGGAAAAGATGAGCGTGTACCAGGAGATGTCGACGGCGATGCCGCACGATCTCATCAATGCGAAGCCTGTGATGGCGGCGATCCGCGAGTTCTTCGGATCCTCGCAGCTCTCGCAGTTCATGGATCAGACCAACCCTCTCTCGGAGATCACGCACAAGCGTCGTCTCTCCGCGCTTGGGCCTGGCGGTCTGTCGCGTGAACGTGCCGGCTTCGAAGTACGTGACGTTCATCCGACCCACTACGGCCGTATCTGCCCGATTGAGACGCCTGAAGGTCCGAACATCGGCTTGATCTCTTCGCTCTCCTGCTTCGCACGCATCAACGAGTACGGCTTCATCGAGTCGCCGTACCGCCGCGTGAAGGATTCGCAGGTCATCGACTACGTCGCCGTGACCAACGCGGGCGAATCGGGACTGCGCCAAGGCGATCCGCTCGAAGTCGAAGAGGCGATCAAGCTGAAGAAGCAGCTCAAGAAGGATGGCAAGCGCGTCCTTGAGACTGAGCCCTTCTCCTTCTACCTCTCGGCATGGGAAGAGGATCGTCACACAATCGCTCAGGCGAACGTTGAGCTGGATGAGAACGCGAACATCAAGGACGACCTCGTCATTGCGCGCCGTCAGGGTAACTTCATCCTGGTCCCCAAGACCGAGGTGGATTACGTGGACGTCTCGCCGAAGCAGCTCGTCTCTGTAGCTGCATCGCTGGTTCCGTTCCTCGAGCACGACGATGCGAACCGCGCTCTCATGGGTGCGAACATGCAGCGTCAGTCGGTTCCTCTCCTCGTCGCGGAAGCGCCGTTCGTCGGCACCGGCATGGAAGGCGTCACGGCGCGTGACTCCGGAGCCGTCATCCTCGCCCGCCGTAACGGCATCGTGGATTCGGTTGACTCGGAGCGCATCATCGTTCGTGTAGAAGGCGAGCATCACCCCACGCAGCTTTCGCGTGAGGTTGGTTCGGACATCTACCAGCTCACGAAGTTCAAGCGCTCCAACCAGAACACCTGCATCAACCAGAAGCCGATCGTTCGCAAGGGCGACCGCGTTCTGAAGGGTGAGGTGATCGCGGACGGACCTTGCACGGAGCAGGGAGAGCTTGGCCTTGGACGTAACGTTCTGGTCGCCTTCATGCCCTGGCGTGGATACAACTTCGAAGACGCGATCCTGATCTCGGAGAAGCTGGTCCGCGAGGACTATTACACCTCGATTCATATCGAGGAGTTCGAGATCGAAGCGCGCGACACGAAGCTTGGACCGGAAGAGATCACGCGCGATATTCCTAACGTTTCCGAGCACGCTCTGCGTGACCTGGACGAGTCGGGAATCATTCGCATCGGCGCGAAGATCAGCCACAACGACATCCTCGTCGGCAAGGTAACGCCGAAGGGTGAAACGCAGCTCACGCCGGAAGAGAAGCTTCTCCGCGCGATCTTCGGTGAAAAGGCCGGCGATGTGCGCGATGCTTCACTGACGTGCCCTCCCGGAATCGAAGGCACTGTGGTCGACGTCCGTATCTTCTCCCGCAAGGGGCAGGAGAAGGACGAGCGCGCCAAGGCGATCGAGACCGAGCAGATCGAGAAGCTGGAGCGCAACCTGGCCGACGAGATCCGTATTTTGACCGACGAGCGCCTCAAGCGTCTCGAAGGCATCCTCGGAGCCAAGGAAGTCCAGGCCGATCTCCACGACGAGCGCACGAACAAGAAGCTGCTCTCGAAGGGCGATCTTCTGGACCGCGACACGATCGAACTGATCAGCACGCGTAACCTGAAGCGCATTCGCTACAACGACAAGGATCCACGCGTCAACGAGCAGATCGACGAGATCGAAGAGATGACCTCGCGTCAGATCGACGTTCTTCGCAAGATCACCAACGACAAGATCGGCAAGCTGCAGAAGGGCGATGAGCTTTCGCCCGGCGTCATCAAGATGGTGAAGGTATACATCGCGATGAAGCGCAAGCTGTCTGTCGGTGACAAGATGGCCGGACGCCATGGCAACAAGGGCGTCATCGCGCGCATCCTGCCCGAAGAGGACATGCCGTATCTGCCGGATGGCACACCCGTTGAGATCGTTCTCAATCCGCTCGGCGTTCCTTCTCGTATGAACGTCGGACAGATCCTCGAGACGCATCTTGGTTGGGCAGCGTTCGAACTCGGTAAGAAGGTTGCTGAACTCGCAGCGCAGAGCCAGAAGGCGAACGAGATCCGCGAGATCTTCTCGGAGGCGTTCAAGAACACCGCAGCGCTCAACCAGCTCCTCGAGCTTGACGACACGCAGACCATCCGCGTCGCCGCCGGCATGAAGCGTGGTATCTGGTTCGGCACGGCGGTCTTCGACGGCGCAAGCGAGCACGAGATCAAGGCGCTTCTGCAGGCTGCAGGTCTGCCGTCCTCGGGTAAGACAGAGCTGTTTGACGGCATGACGGGCGAAGTCTTCGAACAGCCCGCCACGGTCGGATACATCTACATGCTGAAGCTGTCTCACCTGGTCGACGACAAGATCCACGCTCGTTCCATCGGACCGTACTCCCTCATCACCCAGCAGCCGCTGGGAGGTAAGGCTCAGTTCGGCGGGCAGCGCTTCGGAGAGATGGAAGTGTGGGCGCTTGAAGCATACGGCGCTGCATACATTCTCCAGGAGCTGCTCACCTCCAAGTCCGACGATGTCTTCGGTCGTACCAAGATCTACGAAGCCATTGTGAAGGGCGAGGCGGCGATCGAACCCGGCGTGCCCGAGTCGTTCAACGTGCTCATCCGCGAACTGCAGTCGCTCTGCCTCGACGTGGAACTCGTCAAGCAGGCCGATCTGAAGAAGACGCCGGCGCTTCCTGCCGTCGCTGCGGCCGATTAGCTGTTAGCTCCCAGCCTCTAGCTCTTAGCTTTTGCTAAGGCTAGAGGCGAAAAGCTCACAAGTTTTGTAAGACAAGTGCAATGCGGTCCGCCAAAAGTGACCGCGAACAGTAGCACCAGCCGCAGCAAAGGCTAAGAGCCAAAAGCTAATAGCTAAAAGCTGCAATCGGAGATTGCTCATGTTTCGCTCCAGCCCGTTTGAACTATCCGGACCCATTACCGACTTTGACGCGATCCGCATCTCGCTCGCGTCCCCCGAAAAGATCCGTTCGTGGTCGCACGGCGAAGTCACCAAGCCGGAAACCATCAACTACCGTACCTTCAAGCCCGAACGCGATGGCCTCTTCTGCGCGCGCATCTTTGGACCCATCACCGACTGGGAGTGCCTCTGCGGTAAGTACAAGCGCATGAAGCACCGCGGCGTGATCTGCGACAAGTGCGGCGTGGAAGTGACGCTCTCGAAGGTTCGTCGCGAACGCCTCGGACACATCGAACTCGCCAGCCCCTGCTCGCACGTATGGTTCTTCAAGGGCCTGCCCTCGCGTATCGGTCACCTGCTCGACATCTCTCTGCGCGAGCTCGAAGCAGTTCTCTACTTCGAGTCTTACGTCGTCATCGATGCCGGTGACGCGCCCGTAAAAGAGCGCGAGATCATCAAGGACGAAGCTCGCTTCCGCGAGCTCGATCAGCAGTACCGCCCCTCCGGCTTCAAGGCCATGATGGGCGCGGAAGCGATCAAGGAACTCCTGAAGCGCGTCGAGATCGAAGAGCTCTCTGTGGAAATGCGCGAGAAGATGAAGATCGAGCAGAGCCTGCAGAAGAAGCTCAAGTACGCGAAGCGGCTCAAGGTCGTTGAGGCCTTCCGTCGTTCGGACAACAAGCCCCAGTGGATGATCCTCGACGTGATCCCCGTGATCCCGCCTGAGCTTCGCCCCCTCGTTCCGCTCGATGGTGGACGCTTTGCTACCTCCGATCTCAACGACCTCTATCGTCGTGTGATCAACCGTAACAACCGCCTCAAGAAGCTCATGGATCTCCATGCGCCTGAGGTCATCGTCCGCAACGAAAAGCGCATGCTGCAGGAAGCCGTCGATGCTCTCTTCGATAACGGCCGCCGTGGTCGCGTTCTGCGCGGAGCAAACAACCGTCCCCTCAAGTCTCTCTCGGACACACTGAAGGGCAAGCAGGGCCGCTTCCGTCAGAACCTTCTCGGAAAGCGCGTGGATTACTCCGGTCGTTCCGTGATCGTCGTCGGTCCGGAACTGAAGCTCCACCAGTGCGGTCTCCCCAAGAAGATGGCGCTCGAACTCTTCAAGCCCTTCATCTATCACCGCCTGGAACAGACCGGACACTGCACCACCATCAAGCAGGCCAAAGAGATGGTCGAAATGCAGGAGCCGATCGTCTGGGACATCCTGGAAGAGGTCATCAAGGATCACCCTGTCCTTCTGAACCGCGCACCTACCCTCCATCGCCTCGGTATCCAGGCGTTTGAGCCGGTGCTAGTCGAAGGCAAGGCGATCAAGATCCATCCGCTCGTCTGCACGGCGTTCAACGCCGACTTCGACGGCGATCAGATGGCTGTGCACATCCCGCTTTCGCCCGAAGCGCAGATCGAAGCTTCGGTGCTCATGCTGGCTTCGCACAACATCCTCTCGCCGGCCTCCGGTCAGCCCATCACCGTACCCACGCAGGATATGGTGCTTGGTCTCTACTACCTGACCAAGGCGAAGGTCAACGCCAAGGGCGAAGGACGCGTCTTCGCGAACATCGAAGAAGTCCTCATGGCCCTCGAAGCCAAGGCCGTCGAGACCCTCACGCCCATCCGCCTGCGCTACACCGGCAAGGTGCTGGACATGACGACTGCCTATGACGATCAGGCGATCGCTCAGACTGAGCCCGTGGACTACGACAAGCAGTTCATCTCCACCACCGTCGGTCGCGCCATCCTGAACGATGCGCTCCCCGAAGGCATGCCTTACGTCAACGGCCTTCTGAAGAAGAAGGGCATGGGCCAGCTCATCAACTTCCTCTACCTGAACCTGGGTCTTGAAGTGACGGTGAAGGCTCTTGATCGCATCAAGGAACTTGGCTTCCAGTACGCCACGCGCTCCGGCCTGTCTGTCGGCCTGGACGACATGGTCATCCCGGCTTCCAAGTACACCGTCGTCAGCGACGCCGAGAAGCAGGTCATCGCCGTGCAGCAGCAGTACCTGGACGGCGCCATCACCAACGGCGAGCGTAACAACAAGGTCATCCAGATGTGGTCGACCGTGACCGAGCGCGTAGCCGATGAGATGTTCAACAACATGAAGCGCGCGGACAAAGAAGGGACCATGAACCCGATTTACATCATGGCCGACTCTGGTGCGCGTGGTTCCAAACAGCAGATCCGTCAGCTCTCCGGTATGCGTGGTTTGATGGCGAAGCCCTCGGGCGAAATCATCGAAACGCCCATCACGGCGAACTTCCGCGAAGGCCTGACCGTGCATGAGTACTTCATCTCGACGCACGGTGCACGTAAGGGTCTTGCCGATACGGCGCTCAAGACGGCCGATTCCGGCTATCTGACCCGCCGTCTCGTCGACGTGGCGCAGGACGTCATCATCACCGAGACCGACTGCCTCACGAAGGAAGGCATCTACGTGATGCCGATCATCGAAGCCGGCGAGATCATCGAGCCCCTGCGTGACCGTATCATCGGCCGTGTAACGCTCGAGAAGCTCAAGGACCTCGATGGCGGCACCATCGTCGACGTGAACCAGGAGATCGACGAAGACCAGGCCACGGACATCCAGGCTGCCGGTATCGAGAAGGTCAAAATCCGCTCGGTGCTCACCTGCGAATCCAAGCGCGGCGTCTGCAAACTCTGCTACGGCCGTAACCTCGGTTCAGGCCGCATGGTGGAGATGGGCGAAGCCGTCGGCGTCATCGCGGCACAGTCCATCGGGGAACCCGGAACGCAGCTCACGATGCGTACCTTCCACGTCGGCGGAACCGCTTCGCGCGTCTCCGATCAGTCGCATCTCGAGGCCAAGAACGAAGGTACACTTCGCTTCATCAACCTCTCCACGGTACGTGCCAAGGCCGGTCATCTCGTTGCCATGAACCGCTCCGGTTCGGTTGCGGTCATCGATGAAAAGGGTCGCGAGAAAGAGCGTTACCCCATCGTCTACGGCGCCAAGCTGTTGCTTGACGACGGAGCGAAGGTCAAGCTCGGCACCACCATCGGCGAGTGGGATCCTTACACCTTCTCCATCGTTACGGAGATCGGTGGAACGATCGCCTTCAAGGATCTCGTAGACGGCATTACGCTGAACGAAGAAGTGGATGAAGTCACTGGCCTCTCCCGCCTTGTCGTTTCGGATGCACCGGATGAAAAGCGTCAGCCGACCTTGCTCGTGAAATCGGACAAGACCAGCAAGCGCTACCTCATGCCTTCGCGCGCTCATCTTATGATCGCGGATGGCGACGAGGTCTTCCCGGGCGATGTTCTCGCCAAGATCCCGCGTGAGTCCACACGTACCAAGGACATCACGGGCGGTCTGCCGCGCGTCGTCGAACTCTTCGAAGCCCGCAAGCCACGCGAAACCGCTACCATCGCGGAGATCGACGGCGTCATCCGCTTCGGCGACGTCGTCAAGGGACAGCGCAAGATCTACATCACCGCCGACAATGGCGATGAGCGCGAGTACTCGATCCCCCGCGGTATCCACGTCAACGTGCAGGAAGGCGAGCGTCTCCGCGCCGGTGAAGCACTCATGGATGGCCCGCTCAACCCGCACGATATCCTCGCGGTCCTCGGCGAACAGGAGCTTCAGCGCTACCTGGTCAACGAAATTCAAGAGGTCTATCGTCTGCAGGGCGTAGCTATCTCCGATAAGCACATCGAAGTCATCGTTCGCCAGATGCTTCGCTGGGTCAAGATCGAAGACGTGGGCGACACCAACTTCCTGCTGGAGCAGCAGATCGACCGCTTCCGCTTCAATCAGGAAAACGAGCGCGTCATCGCAACCGGTGGCCGTCCCTCCACGGGACGTCCGCTCCTGCTCGGCATCACGAAGGCGTCGCTCTCCACGGACTCGTTCATCTCCGCTGCATCGTTTCAGGAGACAACGCGTGTTCTTACCGAGGCTTCCATCAACGGAGCAGACGATACGCTCCGCGGCCTGAAGGAGAACGTCATCGTCGGTCGCCTCATCCCCGCAGGAACAGGCATGGAGTACTACCGCAACGTCCAGCTCTCCCCAGAGCTCGAAGAAGCGGCAGCCAAGATCCAGGCCGAAGTCCAGGAAGCCCACGACGCAGAAGAGCGCGAACTGGAAGCCATGCGCATGGAAGGCGAACAGGAAGAACTCGCTGCCGAGTAGGCATTGCACGCTACCAACAACGAAAGGGCGGACTCGAAAGAGTCCGCCCTTTTTAGTTTGAATCTTGGTTTTGATAGTCCGTAAAATTTCTACGTTGTTTTCTCCATGAGCATGTGAAAGTATTTCCGCTACCCCATATGGCAACTGATGTCGTCGGCAAAAAGAGCACATTCCGCGAAAAATGGCCAAGGTCGCATCCTGTCCGTAAAATTTCACGCGAATGCCTCGCTGCGGTCTTCTGGATTCATGCCTTATATGCTTTCAACTTATGGCACATCCCGGGATACACGATTACTCGGTATCTGTACAATTTCTCGCTCGTTGCATTCATACTCTACTATTCATATCTGAGTGAGAATGGATGGCTTTCTGTCGCGTTTGACGTCCTTTTCGTATATTTCTGGCCCTTCGTAGTAACTGGGCGAGTTGCATGGCGCAGTATCAAGCTTTTCCTTAAAATCGTATCTAAAAATACCAGGGTTCCTAAAGCAAGCTTGATTGTAGACAGTGCGTTGCCGCCAAATGTGGTTTCTCCAGTTCCTGAAATAGCAGCAGATTCGCCCAAAAACTCAGAGCTAAGTAAGGAAGCTGAGAAGGGACGAAGCGTAAAAAGTCTCACGAAATTGCTATTTCAGCCAATGCTGAGGTTTTCGATATTGTGGGCGACACTGATATTTACCATAGACAATCCCTACCTCATTTATTTCGCTTCTGGGTTGGCATTGATTGGTGCGGGTCGCGCGATATGGAACCTTACAGATTTGCTTGGTGATAGTTCTGAATGGATTAAAAAATTGAAAGGCACACTAGCGATACAAACTGCGAATCAGATTGCTCAAATTTCCGGATGGAACGCTGAAGAAGACCCCGCAGGTATCAAGCCGACCGCAAACGTCTTAAAGATTCTTGAATTTACATTCAGATTTCTTTCCGAAAATCGATCCTTCTTCGCGACCTGTGTCAGCATTGCATCAATGGCTATTTCAATTCCTTTTTATCTTTACGTCAGCTATCTCTTCTCATGCGTATACTTCGGGCTGAGTAAGATCGAACACATTCAGTGGCGATGGATAGAAGCTTTTTGCGACTCTCTCTATATGCCTTTTGCATTCACTGACCTGCCGCACAGCGTCATTATTCGACTTATCGCAGGTCTCCAGGGGATTGCAGTAACTGTCATCGGATGGAATATCTTCTCTCGCCATCTTGGAGATCACCTTGACAAATTAGTAAATGCGGCAGTTGAGCTTAGGGTTCCATTTGACAACGAACTTTTCAAGAAGCAAATTGTTCTTATTGAACAAGTTAGCGCAAAGGCTGACGCCCAGAAGGTAGCAAGCGTTAAGGTCGCACACAGCGAAGTGCCCACTTCCACTCCTCTACCCCAAGCTTGATAACCGAGGTGAATTACTCAATCTGATTTATACCTAGTCCGCAGAGTAGCGCTACATGCAGCCGACGTACTTCGCGAAAACCAAAAGGGCGGACTCCTTCGAGTCCGCCCTTTGCTTGTTAAACTGGGTGCCCATATCCGGATTTCGGACATGGGTTTTTGCCGAGCATCAGATCCAATCGGAAGAGATTTCTACTCGCCTCTTCGTCTCATTCAGATAATGGAGATAGCTCGAAGCGCCCCATTCCTCAGGTTCAGAGACCAGCCCACGCGCTATAGGATTTCGATGAAGGTATCGCAGCTTCTCCCGAAACTTCTTGACCGTGAAGACATTGAAGTCGTGATATCGCGGCAGCCAGAAAGGTCTCTGTGTACTCCGCAACGTCACAGAGAGTTTCAACCCTTTGATTGCTTCGTCGAGCGTCCCATCCTTCGGCTCATCGATCAGGAGGTGGACGTGTTCCGGCATCACCACGTACCCATACACCTGGAACGCATAGCGAATACGCATTCTCTCCAGTGCATCTTCGAACAGGTGACGGGCAGAGACAGAAATAAGATAGGGCCTGCGTCCATAACAACTAAAGGTCAGAAAGTGATCGTGGCCACTCTTCTGATACCTTGCCAAACCGCGCGTCATGGGCCCAGCATACAAGAGGGATGGATCAAAGATAGGTGTCGACGTCCACATTCCCGGATTGGAATTTCGTGAGACTTTTCGTTGAGATGCTAGCCTTCGTGGACACCCATGTCCGAGAATCCGGACATGGGGCACCCGGTTCATAAGAGAACCGATGACGGAATTCTGCAATGGCGGGACAGGGTTCTGGTTGGCGACAGCAGACATCTGGCGACGACAGCTTCCCGGTGAGTTGGTGAAGTCCATCGTCGCGAGGATGTTCAGCTATCTCAATCTAGGTCTTCTCCAATCTGCGCAGGGCTCTCGCACGTTGGATTTAATTCTCCGTAGGCCTATCCAACGAGTCGATCACCAACACCTCGACCTTCGCCTTCGTGGACGACACCTTCAGCCCCAGTTGCTCCTCCATCGCCGTAAAGAGCGTCGGCGCGTCCACTCCATCTATCCGCGCACCCCCACCCTCCGCTGGCGTCCATTCCAGCTTGAAGTTGTAGCGTGCCGTCAGCCCTGTCTGGTCGACCAGCAGTCGCCCGCCCACCTCCGGCTGGGACGAGAGTGTGCCCAGCAGCAGCGCCATCGTCGCTCCCCGCGCCTGCATCGATCCGCGTCCACTCCGCAGACCCTGCCAGTGGTCGCTCCCATCCTTCGGCGGTTCGTCGACAAAGCTCTCCATCTTCGCTCCTCCGTTGGCTAACCTCACGCCGTCCACGCGCATCTCCCGCATCTCCTTGTGCGCCTTCAGGTGGAAGCGCTCCTCCAGCAGGCGCTGCACCATGCCCTGTGCCAGCGCGATGCGCTCCAGCATGGGCAGCTTTTGCATCTGCGCCGCGGTGGCCTCATCCGGCTTGGCGTCGATGTCCCACTCCGCCCTCTGCATCCACACCGGCCCACCCGCGAGCTGCTGATCGGATCCCTTGTTCAGGCCATAGACGTGCTTGATGATGTGCGCGAGGGTCGTGCTCTTCGTTACAAAGTGTTGGTTCGACGGAAAGCCAAAAGTCGGATTTCCAGAATTCGGTCCGCTTGGCCGGATCGTCGCAACCTCAAAGACCGGTGCTGCCGTCGTCTGCGCGTTTACGACTCCAGGAGCCCCCAGCCCCACCGGCAGCAGACATAGAATCAGCTTCGCAAGACGTGTCATTCCGGGATCTCCTTGGAGTCTCTTACGCATCTCCCCAAGGCGAGGTTCCAGTCGTTATCGTCCCAAGTGTCGCGTTGGGTGAGGAGTTAGAGAGGATGAGGCACGACCGCAGTGGTGTCCCAATGTCTTCAGCGGAGTTACCTCGGCATCGGGCTTGGTTCTCAGTATGCGGCTCTGGTTGAGACAGGCTGGCCGGACTTTAGTTCGCTCGTTCCATCTGTCTCAGCTTAGCCAGGAGAAGACCCGGAGGGACCGGCTTCGCGATCAACTCGAACCGTAGTCCCTGCATGCGGCTTTCCCGCAGAAGATCTCCGGTGTCTGCCTGACCAGAGATGAGCAGGATCTTGCAGTCGGGGCGCATCTTCTGCAAAAGCAGGGCCGCTTGAACACCCGTGATGCCTGGCATTGCGACATCGCTCAGTAGCAGATCGGGCTGGAAGTCTTCGAACTCTTCCAGAATAGCTTCACCGCTATAGACGGCGCGGGTCTCATAGCCTTCCTTGCGAAAGATGAGGGCGAGCGTATCGGCGATCAGGCGTTCGTCATCGGCAATCAGCAGGCGTGTCCGAGATGCGATATTCGTGGGGATCGGCAAAGTGTCCTTCAGATCGCGGGAGGCCAAATCTGCGTGCATGCCCACCCGGTTCTTCATCATGCCCCAAAATGACTCAAATAGCTGTGATGGAGATCACGGCTATTTGCCCTGCACATAAATGTCGTGGGGAGATGAAGTATTGCGAAGATCTGCAACGAAAAGGGGACCCGAAGGTCCCCTTTTGAACTTACCCGGAAGATGTTATTTCGGTGGATAGTTCCTGAACATCTTGTCGACGGCCTTGTAGAGTTTGTCCGTGTTCTTATCGGGATTTTTTGAAAGCTCCGACTGTGAGGTACCGCGGAAGACCAGCTGCTTGGATTGAGAATCGAAGAGATCGACGATCAGCGTGCCGACCGGGATATGTTGCACTGTGGTGAACGACTGGCCGCCACCGCCCCAGCCACGTCCGCGCCATCCCCAACCGCCGCCCAGGCCGTCATAAAAAGTCGAATACTCCTGCTGGTTGTGAACGTTGCCGATAGCCGTAACGGTGAGATCGCATGTCCCGTCGCCGGAGGCAGGCTGCATTCCGTGCTCCGTTAGGTCGCGTGTCAGCGCATCGCGCAGGCGGTTCTCTACGATTTGGTTCGACGCGTGGACCTGTGCGACACAAAATGTACGGTAGTGCTCAAAGTTCGCGCTGTGCTCGAAGTCCGTGCGGACATCCTGGGCGACAGCTCCAGCAGCAACAAAAAGTGCAGCACCTATTGCCAATTGAACGGTCTTCTTCATCCTGGTACTCCTTCAATGATCAGACGTACCAAGGTGCCAGGAAGCATCCGCCATATTACGCATCTGCAGTGAATCCACTTGCATTTTCGTACTAATCTTTCGTCGATCGTCTTTTCACAGTCTCCCTAGCGATGCAGATCGCTTGTCAATAAAAGTCGCGCGTAGACGACGTTCGCAATCCAAGGCTCGCTTCCAACCCGTAGAATCACGAGATGGCAAACAGATACGGCGAAGCCGCCCTCATCGCCTCGCACCCGGACAAACATCATCCCAAGGCGACGCCGCTCGACCGATGGAACACCGCAACCAAGCAGCTTTATCCCACCAGCCCCACGCAGCAGAAAAAAGGCGGCCCACGCGGAGCCTTTCTCGGTTTGTGCGAAGAAGGCCTTGTGAAGGGCTTCGTCCCCGGCAGTTACTCCGCTCAGCGCATTCATAAGGACTATGCCGTGCGCGCGGTTCGGCTTTTGCTGGATGGTGCACCGGCGTCGGTTACGGGCCTTTGGAAAGAAGTCGCCGACAACCCGGAGACGCCTCACACGAGCCAGATGGACGTAGTTCTTGCGCTCTGGAAAAACGACCGCATTCAGAAACCGGCTTAGCTGTATATTGGTCTCGAGTCTGGGCCAGCAAGCTGGACTGAAAAAAGGAAACTTCCATGAAGCGTCTCCTCCCGCTCCTTCTTCTCTCGGCCACCGCCTTCGCCGCGGATAACTCCGGCGTCTGGACGATCAGCGGAGACATCCAGGGTTACGACCTTGCGGAGTCCTGCACCTTTACCCAGACGGCGGACAAGATCGCCGGTCCCTGCAAGATCGAAGGCGTTATGCGGGATACAACGGGCACCATCGATGGGAAGAAGATTACCTTCAGCCAGCCCGGCGAATATAACGGTCAGGCGCTGACCCTTACCTTCACGGGATTTCTCGACGATAAGAACGTATTTCGCGGCTCGGTCGATGTGCAGCCATTGAATGTCACCGGCACCTTCAGCCTGCAGAAGGCAGAAGTTAAGCCGTAAGCAGTTTCATTTTGGAGCAGGGAAAAGGGTATTTCGGTTAAACCGAAATACCCTTTCTTATGGCTTGCGGCCAGGAGAGCTATCTCTCCAGAATCACGTCCGGAAGAGGAAGGACGTCCACATACTTGCCTGCGCTGATGCCATCGAGCGCGAGGTTGGTGGTGTCTTCCGTGCGCGTGGATAGAACATGCAGGCGGCGAGTGGCGCGCGCTGTCGTCTGGCAGAGGCTGAAGCGGTTGGGAATGTTTACGAGAGCGCGGTATACCTGTTCAGATCGCATCGGTAACTCCATGGAAATTGAAAGCCGTAAGAGTGCAGGGGAGTGCGGCTCGAATCAGAGAGAGCTTCGGAACGAAGCGAGCGAGGAAGTTCAAGACTCTTTCCAGTGTATCCTCTTTCGTCTCATTGACCGACATTCTTCTCTTCACTACTCTCAACCTCATGCCACAGCAGCAACGCGCGACTTTAGAGCATTTCCCGTCCGGACAAAGGGAAGCCGTTTCCCCCGCATCGGGCAGGGAGGTCCTTTGGTTGCTCGCGGCAGCTTTTGCGCTGATTGCGGCGCGATCGGCTTTTCTGCTGGCGCATGGGCGGGTCGTCTTTGAAGAGGGAACGGTCTATCTGCGTTATGCCTGGTATGACAGTGTGCCTTATGCACTTATCGCCGATCATCAGGGCTATTACTCCCTTTTCATGAATGTGCTGGGCATTCTCACCGCGCGCGTCTTCCCGCTGGAGTGGGCCTCCTTCGTCTTTACGTATGCGGCCTGCGCCGTCATGCTTTGGACGGTCTTTCTGGCGATCGAATGTGAACGCTTTGACAGTGCACGCCTGCGTCTTCTGGCGGCCGCGATCTGTCTATTAGCGCCATCGATTGAGGTATGGATGGTTGCGGAGGACTCCCAGTTCTACCTCGTCATCTGTACTGCTCTGATCGCACTCTCCTCCACGAAACGGTTGCGGGCCGTGCGTCTTCTGACGCTTCTGGCCGCGGGTCTTACCGGGCCGGTGAGTTGCTGCATGGCGCCCTTCTTCTGGTGGAAGGCATGGCAGCAGCGCAACTGGACAGCCACGGCGCAGGCCATCCTGCTCACACTCTGCGCGCTCCTGCAGGCGTCGCTTATCCTGCACTTCCGCCATCCCTCTACAGGAAATGGACGCTTCGCCTGGTTCGGCCCTGTGATCTTTATGAAGATCATCGCCCCCGGCTTCTTCACGCGGCTGGGAGCCTTCGCCGCGCAAAGGGTCGTAGTACATCACGGTTCTTTGCTCGTCTGCGCGCTCTTCTGGGGCCTGTCCCTCGCGGGGCTCGGGCTCTTCTTCCGCCAGGCAAGGATTGCAGGAAGTGCGGGCGTGCTCTGCTTCTGCATGGCTTTGGCCAGTCTCTTATTTAATTACACGGGCATCGCTGAACCGGTGGAGGTCATCTTCATTGGTGCCTTCCGGTACTTCTTTACCGGAACGGTGCTGCTGTGGCTGACGCTGTTGCTGGCCTACGCGGCTGCGCGGACGCCGAGGGAGCAGCGTTTCGCGGGAGCACTGGTCGCGCTGGTACTCTTCTGTGGCAGTGTGGATGCGATCGGATACTGGAAGCGCCTTCAGGGTGTATCTCCCCTATGGACGAAGCAGGTGCGTGCATGGCGGCAGGATCCTAACCTGCGCATCGACGTCTTAGGAGCTGGTGGCCCGAGCTTTTATCTCAAACCGCAACACGGAGAAGGACACTTCCGTGGCAGCACCGAACTTCCTGACCAACCGTGAAAGAGAATCCCTTGCCTTTTTTGAAAGATAAAACCGCCCTCGTTACCGGAGCCTCGCGTGGTCTTGGCGCCGCAATGGCGACAGCGCTTGCCGAGCAAGGCGCGCGCGTCGCCGTCAATTATTTCGCCAGCGAAGGCCGGGCTGAGCAGCTTTGCTGGGATCTCAACAGCCGTGGCTACACGACCAAGGCGTTTCGGGCCGATGTCCGTGACGAAAGCCAGATCGCCGCGATGGTCCGCGAGATTGAAAAGTCTTTTGGGCATATCGACATCCTCGTGCCCAACGCCACCGGCCACCAGCCCTTTCTTGCGATCGAAGAACAGACCTGGCAGTCCCATCTGGATCAGCTCGAGTTTTTCGTGAAGTCTCCTTTGCTGCTGCTCCAAAGCGTCCTTGCCGGAATGAAGGAACGCCGTTTTGGGCGCGTGATTCAGATCGGCAGCGAGGTCGTAGAACTCGGCAATCCGCGCTTTGCGAACTATGTGGCCGCCAAAGGTGCGCAGCTTGCGGCGACGCGTTCGTGGGCGAGGGAGCTTGCTCCGTTTGGGATTACGGTGAACCTCGTCGCTCCCGGCTGGATTCCTACGGACCGATCCGTAGGAGCGACGGCGGAGGAGAAGCAGGCGTACATCGACCGCGTTCCTATGCAGCATATGGGGACTCCCGAAGATGTGGGCGGCACCGTTGCTTTTCTCGCCTCGGAAGCAGCGCGATTTATTACGGGGCAGAAGATTGCGGTCAACGGTGGAAACACTCTCGAATAGACTGGCTACGTTCTTTCAGGAGACTTTTTAATGATGCGTCGTAAATTCCTCGCCTCTTCGTTCGCCGCAGCCTCGGCCGTAGCTCTCCCGCGGGAGTCTCCCGCGCAGCCCGCCGCGGCCCGCGAATACTACGATCTGCGCAAGTACACTCTGCAGAGTGGACCTCAGACCAAGCTCGCCGCGGATTACTTTGAGAAGGCGCTGATTCCGGCGCTTAATCGCCTCGGCATTACCCCGGTGGGGGCTTTCAGCGTCGACGTCGGTCCCGATACGCCTACGATCTATCTGCTGCTGCCGTCGAAGAACTTACAGACGCTCGTGACGGCGGAGCTCATGCTCGCCAAGGATGAGGTCTTTGTAAAGGCAGCCGCTCCCTTCTGGGCCGCGCCCGCCACGGCGCCTGCGTTCAAGCGCGTGGAGTCGACCCTTTTCTCTGCGTTCGAGGGGCATCCCGCCGTGACGCCGCCTGCGAAAGAAAAACGGATCTTCCAGCTGCGCACGTACGAATCGCCTTCAAACGCGGCGCATATTGCGAAGGTCAAAATGTTCCATTCGGGTGAGTTTGAGATCTTCGCGCGCGCGGGCTTTGGCCAGGTTTTCTACGGCGATGCCCTCATTGGACAGAATCTTCCCAACCTCACCTACATGCTCACTTTTCCCGACCTGGCGACGCTGCAGACCTCCTGGAAAGCCTTCAGCGCAGATCCTGAGTGGAAGAAGCTAAGCGCAGATCCGCGCTTTGCGTATGAGCCCATCGTCTCCAACATTACGAACCTGTATCTCAACCCGACGAGCTACTCGCAGATTTAACTCGTCCCACACTACCCTTTGTCATCCCGTAGCGCAGCGGAGGGATCTGCTTTTTGAACCGTTGGCGCGAAACCCATGTCCCGCTTCTGGGACATGGGTTTCGCGCTTTTGAGGTTCCTGATAGATCTGGTTTGTGCGCTCCGCGCGACCCCACCCTTTCGCGATACGGCCGCGAAAGAATGGGGCACAGGGTGCCGATCCCTTCTTTCTCTTACCTTAGAGTTGCAGGCGCAGCTTCATGCGTGTGAGTAGTTCGGAGACCAGCAGCATCACCGCCGTGAAGACGAGCGCTCGCACCACACCTGGCCATCCATACGCGAAGTGCGTACCGAACCAGGTCACTCCTGTTGCGGCCAGGATGTAGAACCAGATGTCCGGGAGCAGATAGGTGAGCAGCGTGTTCGACCCTGCGGACTTCACAAAGAACGCCCACTTGCTGTGCCGCTTCACGTCGCAGACGTAATAGAGCAGCGTGAAGAGAAGGATGCACGCTCCGATGGTGTACAGGCACCACGTCGGCGTCGCGCGTATCTTCGAGATGCCGAGCGGATGCAGAAGGCGCGCAGCGATCAGGGTAATGACAGCGAAGATCAGCGAAGGGATAGCCTTCTGCCGGAAGGTAGCGAACTTCGGCTCCAGAAAGAAGATCGTCGTCAGCGTGATGCCTGCAAATGCGATCGACGCCATCGATCCATTGACGATGGGGAACTCATACCAGGGCGGATCGAAGTGGATCCAGTGCGCTGTGTTGACGATGCAGAACGCCGTCATCGCTAAGAACCATGCGGCTGGAGCCCAGAGCCAACGGCGTGTTGTCAGGTAGAGGAGTGACACCGAGAAATAGGTGTAGCCGATCAGACCAAGGATCTCAGGATAGCCGTATGAGAACCAGCCCACGCTGCCGTCGCGCGCCGTGCGCCGATAGAGAAACGCCAGCACCACCAGCAGAACGAATCCCGCAGTGCGCAGGCCGCGATAGAGATTGCAGCGGAACTTGTCTGTCGTCTTTGGGTAGACGAGCCAGATCAGGATCGCGGCAAACAGCGCCAGAAGACCCCACGCATATTTGCCCAACCCATACATCAGCGCGGGATTGCCGCGTCCGCCATTGGCAAGGATGATGCCGAGTACAAGCAATGCAGCCGAGCGCAGAGCGATGTATCCGAGCAGCGTGGACGGGCTGTCTCCTTTGCGAATGCGCGCGTTCAGAGCCAGCGGAATCGCCATACCTAGGATGAAGAGGAAGCCAGGGAAGACCATGTCGACGTAGGTCATCACGTCCACCTTGCCCGGTGCATGGTATGTCCACCAGGGAAGGCCCTTCACTTCTGCCAGCTCGTTCACGAAGATCATGAGAGCGATGTTCAGGCCACGAAAGATATCCAGCGAAAGGATGCGTTGCGGCGCGAGTGGATGCGGTCCTGCGGAAGTTGCCATCTATTTTTCCTTGGTTGTTGAGTGCAGGCCCGTGTTGATGGCGCCCAGAAGGATGTTGTCAGGATCGCCGTTGTAGGCCCAGAACATGATGCCGCTCAGATGCTTCTCCCGCACGTAGGCGCATTTACGCTTCATGGATTCCGGATCGTCATAGGTAATAAACGTCTGTGTCGCAGGGTTGTAGATGTAGGGAACAGCGGAGGCTGCGTCCCAATAGCGCGTGAAGCCGGAACCCGGCGCGAGGTTCTTTTTGGCAATCTCCGTATAGAGCACATCGAACATCCTGCCCTTCGGCACGGGCTGAAAGAGACCGTGGTTCGCGGACGGCACGCCGGTCCAGCCGTGGCCGTAGAAGGGAACGCCGAGAACGATCTTTTCCGGTGGAACGCCTGCGGCGAGGTAGTCGCGGACGGACTGATCGTCGGAGAGCTTCTTTGGATCGGCGGGATCAGTGAAGAGCGGCGAGTGATTACCCGTCGTCGGGTCGCTGCGGTCGTAGTAGTCGTAGCCCATCAGGGCGATGGTGTCGACGTACTTTGCCACCTGCGCAAGCTCCGTGTTGTTGATGAAGAACATGTTTCCGTTGGTAGCGGTCGAGGTGACGAGGTGCCTGTGCAGTCGTGTGCCTGCGGTGTCGAAGGCCATGCGCAGATCACGCAGAAGCAGTGTGTAGTTCTGCTTGTCCGCGGCGCGGAAGCGTCCGTTCGGGCGCGGGAACGCCGGGTACTCCCAATCCACGTCGATTCCGTCGAGATTTTGCGTTTCCACCAGGTGCAGGCAGCTTGCGACGAACTTCGCACGCGATGTCGGGGTCAGGGCGATGTCCGAGAAGTCCTCCGAGCGCGCGAAGCCGCCGGTCGAAGCGACGATGGTCAACGCAGGATTGATCTTCTTCAGCGAGACAAGCGTTGCCAGGTCGCTGGTCTGCATCGGTGTTAGATCTGCGAGGGCGCCATCCCGTGTGTTGATGAAGGCGTAGTGAATCCGCGTCAGCTTCTTCGCCGCGATGTCCTTCGCGTTGAGCGCCTGCCCGCGCGAGAAGACGTATCCGATGATCTGTGAGGAGTTTTTCTGGGCCCGGGCGCAGGGAGCAGCGAGCAGAACCGCAAGCAAAGGGAGCAGGGAAAGACGGATTTTCATTAGCGGGCAGTCGCCTCGTTCGTAGGATGAAGTCCAGTGTTGATGGCATCGAGAAGTACGTTCTTCGGATCGCCAGTGTACTCCCAGAACATCATGCCGCCGAGGTGATGTCCGCGCACGTAGAGAGCTTTATGGGCCAGCGATTCGGGGTCTTCATAGTCCACCCAGGTCTTCGTTGCCGCGTTGTAGAGATACGGCGAATCCGAACTGTAATCCCAGTAACGAACGTATCCAGAACCCGGAGCCAGAAGTGTCGAGGCGATGCTGCCGTAGTTCAGATGAAGGTTCTTCGCGCTGGTTCCGGATTGAAAGAGACCGTTCTTTGTCGCCTCTACGCCAGTCCATCCCTTTCCATAGAATGGAACTCCTAATACGATCTTGTTCTCTTTTACCCCTGCTGCAAGATAGTTTTGCACCGACTTGTCCGAGGAGACATGTTTCGGATCGTCAGGATGCGTGTAAAGGGAAGAGTGGTGTCCGGTGTTCTTGTCGCCGCCATACATGTCGTAGGTCATGAGGTTGATGGAGTCGACGTACTTTTGCACCTTGTCCATCTCGGTGTGTTGCAGAAAGTTGAGGCTGCCGCCCGTGGCAATGGAGGTGTAGAGATGTTTATGCTGTCGCCGACCTTCGCGATCGAAGCGAATGCGCAGTTCTTTCAGCAGAAGGGTGTAGTTTTGCTTGTCCTCGGGGCGGAACTTGTTATGGTCTCCCTCCAGGCCGGGATACTCCCAGTCAATATCGAGGCCGTCGAGTTTGTACTTCGTCACGAAGTCAACGGCGCTGTCGATAAAGATCAACCGTGTCTCTTTGGTCAGTGCCATGTCGGAGAAGTTCTTCGACCACGTCCATCCCCCGACCGAAACGAGGATCTTCAAAGAGGGGTTCTGTTGTTTCAGGCCATTCAAAATACCAAAGTTTTCCGCATCGTGTGCAAATCCTTCGACCACCTTATTGTCTTTCACGTCAGCAAAGGCGTAGTTGATGCGGGTCATCTTGGCCGCCGCGATTTCACCGGGTGAAAGGACACGATCCCGCGCGAAGACGTATCCGATGATCTCCGCATGATTGGGTACCGTGGAGGTGCCGGGGCTGGTTCGTGCCATAGCAAAGGGCGCAAGAAGTATTTCAAAAAGCAGGGCAGAGACGGAAAGACGGCGTAGCATGGAGACTCCTCAAGCGAGCATGTTCAGAGCGCAGTGAAATCACTCTCGAACGGATTTATTCCCTAGTCAACGGACATTTGGTTGAATATTTTCAATCGGTTGACTGATTCGACTCATCTTGAAGGAGACAAGGAGCCATCTGTGTACGTTTTACCCCATGACTCTCGCCCCGGTGTGTCCGCAAGCTCGGAGCACCCGATCTGCCATGCTACAAAGGTTGCCATTGGATTTGCACTTCTGGCAGCGCTGGTCGCGGGCTGCAGCAAGCCACAGGCCGCTCCTCCCGCTGCGCAGGCCATGCCCGTCAAGGTGATCCCGGTGGAGTTCAGCGCCGTGCCCAGCAGCGATACCTATGTGTCCACGGTCAAGAGCCGCCGCTCCGCCACCATGCAGCCGCAGATTGACGGTAACATTACCAAGATTTATGTCGTCTCCGGGCAGAAGGTCAACGCCGGGCAGATCCTCATGCAGATCGATCCTTTGAAGCAAGTCGCTGCCGTACAGTCGCAGCAGGGGCTAGAGCAGCAGCAGAAGGCGCTTTACCAGTACAACCAGACGGAAGTGGAGCGTCAGCGCAAGTTGTTTGAGGCTGGCGTCACATCGCGCCAGGTCTACGACCAGGCCGTGCAGTCCTTCCAGAACTCCAAGGGAGCATTTGACTCCTCGGCGGCTGGTACCAACACACAGCGTCAGCAGCTCGCGTACTACCAGATCCGCGCGCCGTTCGCGGGCATCGTGGGTGACGTTCCTGTCCACCTGGGGGATTACGTCTCCCAAACAACGCTGTTGACCACGGTGGATGAGAATAAGGATCTTGAAGCCTACATCTATCTCCCTACCGAACAGAGTTCCCGTGTGCATCCCGGCCTCGCCGTGGATGTCCTGGATACGGGCGGGGCAGTCCTCACGCACTCGACGATCTCTTTCGTCTCGCCGCAGGTGGATAACGGCCTGCAGAGCATTCTGGCCAAGGCTCCGATTCCCCATTTGGGAAACATGATCCGCAATGGCCAGATCGTGAACGCGCGCGTCACGTGGTCTACGTCGCAGGCGCCCACGGTTTCCGTTCTTGCGGTTACGCGCATCGGCGGACAAACTTTTGTCTACGTGGCTGCGCCGAAGGGCAATGGGTTTCTCGCTCACCAGGTCGCTGTGAATCTTGGGGAACCGATCGGTAATGACTACCCCGTTCTCTCTGGACTGAAGCAGGGCGATCGTGTGATTGTTTCGGGGATCCAGTTTCTGCAGGAAGGCGTTCCAGTACAGCCCATGGGCGCGCAGGCCGCCGCTTCCAAGAGTTAGTTTTGATTCACACGAAATGATGCCTGCGGGAGCGAATGCACCGAGGCCCGCCCTCCGGTTTTCTCGGAGAGCCAACGCACGAAGGGAAGTTTACCTTGGTTGAGTTTTTCATCCGGCGCCCCATCTTCGCAACGGTTTGCGCACTTTTGATCGTGCTTGCCGGGGCTGTGTCCCTGCCTACGATTCCGATCTCGCTGTATCCGCAGCTCGCGCCGCCACAGGTCAATGTGACCTGCAACTACGTCGGCGCCAACTCCTCCGACGTGGAATCGGCCGTGACGATCATCCTGGAGCAGGCGATCAACGGCGTGGAAGGCATGCGGTACATGTCGTCCACAAGCTCGAACGACGGTACAAGCTCCATCACTGTGACCTTCGACACGGGTTACGATCTCGACATCGCTGCCGTGGATGTACAGAACCGCGTGGCGACCGCGCAGGGCCGACTTCCTGCGACGGTCAACAACACCGGCGTCTCGATTACGAAGTCGAACTCGAACTTCGTCTTTGCCGCGGGCTTTATCTCGCCCGACCACTCGCTGTCTCCTTCGTTCATCTCGAACTACCTGGATGTCTACGTCTCCGACGCGCTCAAGCGCGTCCCCGGCGTAGGTGCGGTGGTGATCTTCGGTGAGCGTAAGTATGCGATGCGCCTCTGGCTTGATCCGAACAAGCTTGCTGCGCGCGGCCTGACGCCGCTTGATGTCACCAATGCCCTGGCTTCACAGAACATCGAGATCGCTGCAGGTCAGCTCGGCCTGCCGCCCTCCGATCCCAAGCAGGCGTACCAGATGGCAGTTCGTGTTGTGGGACGTCTCTCGGACCCGCGCCAGTTTGAAAACATCATTGTGAAATCCAATGCGGCGACCGGGACGACCGCCAACACCTCCACGGCCACGAATGGTACGGGGTTGGTTCTACTCAAGGACGTTGGGCGCGCGGAGATTGGCGCGGAGAACTACAACACGAACCTGAAGTACTCCGGCGGCGACGCCGTCGGTATCGGTGTGCAGCAGCTTTCGAATGCGAATGCTCTGGATGTCGATCGGAAGTGCCGCGCCGTTCTTGATGAGCTCAGGAAATCTTTCCCGCCCGGGCTCGAAGGCATCATCGCCGTTGATACCACCACGGTCATCTCCGACTCGATTGTCGAGGTGGAACACACGCTCGCGGAAGCCATCGTCATCGTGATCGTGGTGATCTTCCTCTTCCTGCAGGACTGGCGCGCCACGATTATCCCGGCCGTGACGATTCCTGTTTCGTTGATCGGAACCTTTATCTTCATTAAGATTTTCGGATTCTCGATCAACTCGCTGACCCTCTTTGGGATTACTCTCGCCACGGGGCTGGTGGTGGATGATGCCATCGTTGTGATTGAAAACGTGCAACGGCATATCGAAGAAGGTGTTGCCGACGCGCACGAAGCCACGTCGATCGCCATGCGTGAGGTCACCAGCGCCGTGATCGCCACGTCGCTGGTGCTCATTTCGGTGTTCGTCCCGGTCAGCTTTTTCCCCGGCACGACGGGCATTCTTTACAAGCAGTTTTCGCTTACGATTGCGTTTTCCATCGCAATTTCGGCCTTCAATGCGCTTACGCTTTCGCCAGCTCTAGCCGCTATTCTTCTGCGGAAAGAGCAGCATAAGACCGGCATCATGGGCCTCATCCTCAATCCCGTCGATCGCGGCATCAAGAAGGTGATCTCGTGGTACGCCATTGCCGTGACCTGGGTGGTCAAGGTGCGCTACGCCTTCCTTATGCTCTTCTTCGCTGGACTGGCCGCTACGGTCTATATGTATGTTCATGTGCCGACGGCTTTTGTTCCGACGGAAGATCAGTCGTACTTCCTCATCATTGTGCAGACGCCGCCGGGTGCGTCTCTCACCTACACGGCCGACTTCGCGGATAAGGTGGCGAAGGTTGTGCTTGACGATAAGGACGTCTTCGGTACCTTCTCCGTCATGGGCTTCTCTCTCTCAGGTGGAAGCAGCCCGAACTCGGGCATCATCTTCGCTCCGCTGAAACCGATCGACGACCGTTCCAAGCTCGGCGACGGCCACGCGGCGCACGATATTGTGGCGCGCACTGCGCCCAAGCTCTTCGGGGTTCCTGGTGGCATCGCCTTCGCTGCGGAGCCGCCCGCGATTCAGGGCATCGGCTCCGTCGGTGGATTCCAGTTCATGTTGCAGGATGCGGGGCGTAACACCTTTGCGGACATCGATCGCGTCGCCCACACCATGGTCGGGCAGACACGTGCGCCCGGCGCTGGTCTGACGAACCTGAACACGCAGTTCACTGCCAACGATCCTCAGCTTTATATCACCATCGATCGCCAGAAGGCGCTTGCCGTTGGCGTTCCTCTGGACCAGATTACGGCGGCCATGAGCACCTTCATGGGTTCGAGCTACATCAACGACTTCGACTTCAACAACCGCTCCTATCGCGTTTATGTGCAGGCCGACCAGCAGTTCCGCCGCAACGCGCAGGACCTGAAGCAGTACTACGTGCGGTCCAATTCGAACCAGATGATCCCGCTCGACAACCTCATCCTGGTGGACGAGAAGTCCGGACCGCAGGTCATCTATCACTACAACCTCTTCCGTGCGGCGGAGATCGACGGTTCACCCGCCGAAGGCCTCTCTTCGGGACAGGGCCTCGCCAACATGGAGAAGCTCTTCGAGAAGAACAAAATGCCGGGTATGACCTTTTCCTGGACGGGGCTTTCGCTCGAAGAGATCGAGTCCTCTGGAAAGGCGATCATCATCTTCGGCCTGGGTCTGCTGGTCGTTTACCTGACGCTCTCCGCACAGTATGAGAGCTTCGCCCTGCCGTTCATCATCCTACTCGCCGTGCCGACGGCCATCCTTGGAGCGCTCTCGCTTGTGGCGCTTCGAGGCCTCAGCGATGACGTCTACGTGCAGATCGGTCTGGTGATGCTGATCGGTCTGTCGGCAAAGAACTCGATTCTCATCGTGGAGTTTGCGGAGCAGCAACTATCGGAGGGTAAGTCCATCATCGATGCCGCAATCACGGCCTCTGAGCTTCGTCTGCGTCCCATCCTGATGACCAGCTTCGCGTTCATCCTCGGCGTGCTTCCCCTTTACTTCGCCTCGGGTGCCGGTGCTCTCGGACGTCACTCGGTAGGTACGGCGGTGGTCGGCGGTATGTTGCTCTCCACAGTGCTCAATCTTTTCTTTATCCCGGTGCTCTACGTCATCCTCAAGATGGCGATGCATCGGTTCTTCCCGAAGAAGGAGAAGCCTGTCGCTACGGCATAACGTTCGTCCAAAAGAAAAGGCCCGCCTGCGATCTGCAGGCGGGCCTTTTATCTTCGCTCTTATCCGATAAAGATCGGCTTGATGTGCCGCTCATACAGGTTTGTCGTGACATTGCGCGCAACGACTTCTTCGTTGGCCTCAAGGGCCTTCAGGTAGCGGTTGCCCATCTTGGCTGCGACCTTGAAGCCGACGTGCAGAAGTTGGCGAAGGTCGGGGTTGAAGGCCGCATCATGCTTGCCGTCATGACGCAGCGCGCGGATGAACTCGTCGCTCGTCCAGCCGTTTACAACGGAGGGATCGGGCAGACGCTCGGTCTTGATGTCGATCACGGTGGCGTAAGGAGCGCAGAGTTCGGCGGCGTGGCCGAAGGCCTCGGCGTAGACTTCCTTCGCCAGCGCAAGGCCGTCTCCGCCTGATTCCGCCAGGCCGATGACCTCTTCCAGCCACGAGGTACCGGCGGTTTTTACATGAACGCCTGCGTCAAAGTCGCGAATGCTCTCGCGGATCGCCTTGTAGATGGAGTATTTGTCCGACCCCGAGTGAACGCTGAGCTTCAGGTTCTTCGGCAGGCCGTAGCGCTCGATGGCGAAGGCGATCGTGGCGAGGTCGTCGCGGAACTCCTTCGTAAACTGCTCCACGTCGCCGACGTAGTCGACGCCCTTGTTGAAGCGGCCGGTGAACTTCGGTGCGATGGTCTGGATGGGGATCTTCTCGTCTGCGATGGCGGCGAGGATGACCAGAAGCTCGACGGGTGTCTGCGGAGAATCGGTCTCATCCATCGAGATCTCTGGAACGAAGGAGCCTTCGCCTTTTTTCTCCACGATGGAACGGTAGATCGCACCGGCCTGCTGCACTGCGGCGAGGAATTTGTTGGCCACACCACGGACGAAGGCTTCATCGATGGCAAAGGGTTTTTCGATACGCGGAATGGCAACACTGCCAATCAGCTCCGGATGACGCGAGACGAATGCGGCTACATCGTCCTCGGCTGCGGGGTGACCGATGTCGTCCGCCACGTCCATCGTGAAGAAGTTGCAGGGAGCGAGGAAGCGGTCGACTGTCTTCAGGTTGATGTGGTCGGCATCGAGGAAGTAGGGTCCGGCCCAGCTGAGTTCTTTCACCGCAGCGTCCGCGGCGGAGCGGGTTCCGACTGGCTCCGAACCGATGATGAGATGCTCGCGATTGGACTTGTTCCAAACCGGCGCGATCGTGACTCCGGCCTTTTCCGCGAGCACGCAGGCGGCGAGTTGCGCCTTCGCCTGGTGTGCGAAACGATCACCCATGCCTATGGAGTACTTGGGAAGCTGCAATGTTTCCGCCATCGTTCTCTCCTTGTCTGTTCTCAGAACACTCCCATTGAATCATGACGGCTCTTTAGGGATATGCTGGATTGTCCGGAGGCAGGCCTCCGAGCGTAACTTGAGGGCAAAAATATGAGAGCACCAAAACTTCTCCTCAGCGGACTTCTGACCCTGGCATGTATCGCTTCTGGCCAGAGTAGTCCGGCGCAGAGACCAGCCTATCTGGATCCGGCGCTCCCGCCACCTGCGCGGGCGCACGACCTCGTTCAGCGGATGACGCTGGAAGAGAAGACGGCGCAGATGATCAACACAGCGCCTGCGATCGAGCGGCTGGGCGTTCCGGCGTACGACTTCTGGAGCGAGGGTCTCCACGGCGTGGCCCGCTCCGGCTACGCCACGCTGTTTCCGCAGGCCATCGGCATGGCGGCGACGTGGGATGAGCCGCTGATGTATGAGATCGGAGCCGTCGTCTCCACGGAAGCCCGTGCCAAGTACAACGATGCCCTTCAGCATGGCGTCCATTCCATCTACTTTGGCCTGACGATCTGGTCGCCGAATATCAATATCTTTCGCGATCCGCGATGGGGACGTGGCCAGGAGACGTACGGAGAAGATCCGTTTCTTACCGCCCGCATGGGGACGTCCTTCGTTCGCGGCATCCAGGGCGATGACCCCACGTACTTCCGTGCGATTGCGACGCCGAAGCACTTTGCCGTCCACAGCGGACCGGAGAGCACTCGCCATAGCTTCAACGTCGACGTAAGCAAGCACGATCTCTGGGATACGTACCTTCCCGCTTTTCGTTCGACGATTATCGAAGGCAAGGCGGACTCCATCATGTGCGCCTACAACGCCATCGACGGCCAACCCGCGTGCGCCAGCGATATGCTTCTCAAGCAGATTCTGCGCGGCAACTGGGGCTTTCGTGGCTTTGTGACGTCGGACTGCGGCGCGATTGACGACTTTTATACAAAGATCGGTCACCACTTCTCCAAGGAGAAGGAGGAGGCCTCCGCTGCTGGCGTGAAGGCGGGTACGGATACGGCCTGCGGGAAGACGTATCTCGGCCTGACGAGCGCTGTGAAGAGCGGGTTGATTAAAGAGAGCGAGATGGACACCTCGCTGGAGCGTTTGTTTGAGGCACGCATACGCCTCGGTCTCCTCGACGATCCGGCAAAGATGCCCTACGCGCGCCTGACGATGGCAGAGGTGAACTCGCCTGCACATCGGGCTCTGGCGCTTCGTGCTGCGCGTGAGTCCATTGTGCTTCTAAAGAACGCGAACAATCTTCTGCCTTTGAAAGGCGTGAAGAACATCGCCGTGATCGGGCCGAACGCTGCTTCGCTCGATGCGCTGGAAGGAAACTACAACGCCATTGCCAAAGCGCCTGTGATGCCTGTCGATGGAATCGCGTCTGCCTTTCCTGCGGCCAAAGTTATTTATGCGCAGGGCGCGCCTTATGTGGAGGGGCTGATGCTTCCGGTTCCAAGGACGCAGCTGCGTCCTGCTTCGGGCTCCTCCGCGCAGGGCCTGCATGCGGAGTATTTCGCGAATGAAAATCTCTCCGGCGCACCGGTGCTGACGCGCGTGGATCCGCAGATCGACTTCGATTGGAACAGTGCCAAGCCCGCGCCGCAGGTTCCGGCGAACGCCTTCTCCGTGCGTTGGTCCGGAACGATCTCTGCACCGGCTGCGGGAGACTATGACCTGACCGGAAAGTTTGCGCACTGCTATCCGTGCAACGAGTTCGTCGGCTTCTCGGTGTGGTTCGACGGCAAAGAGGTCGGCACCTTCACCAGTGCGGATACCAAGGAGTTTCGCAACTCCAAGACTCCTGCCGCGCATCTGCACTTCGCTGATACGCGCCCGCACGAGATCAAGATCGAGTACAAGCATCGCTCTGCGCTCTTTGGGGGAGGCGTCACGCTCGCGTGGGCTCCCCCGGTTGCGCCCCTCCGCGAAGCTGCTGTAGAAGCGGCGAAGAGGGCGGATGTCGTGGTGGCCTTTGTGGGTCTTTCTCCAGAGCTTGAGGGAGAAGAGATGCCGATCAAGGTTAAGGGCTTCGCTGGCGGAGACCGTACGGACATTGAGCTTCCGCAGGCGCAACTTGAGATGCTCCGAGCTGTAAAGGCGACAGGCAAGCCTCTTGTTGTGGTCTTGATGAATGGAAGCGCGATCGCGCTCAAGGACAGTGAAGCTGACGCGCTGCTTGAGGCCTGGTATCCCGGCGAAGCGGGCGCGCAGGCCATCGCGGAGACTCTTGCGGGAAAGAACAATCCTTCGGGTCGTCTGCCTCTCACGTTCTACAGCAGCGTCGATCAACTCCCCGTCTTCGATGACTATTCGATGACAAATCGCACGTATCGTTATTTCAAGGGCCAGCCTCTCTATGCCTTCGGTGGCGGTCTGAGTTACACCACATTCCGATACGGAAAGGTAAGTCTCTCCAAGACTCGTCTGAACGCCGGAGAAGACTTGATTATCGACGCCGAGGTGACCAACACTGGCAAGGTCGCCGGGGACGAAGTCGCGCAGGTGTACCTCGCGCCGCCGCAGACATCCATTGCGCCACGGCTTGCGCTGGTGGGATATCAGCGTGTCCACCTTTTGCCGGGGCAGACGAAGCCGGTTCACTTTACGCTTCATCCGCGCGAGCTTTCGCAGGTGGATGCGCAGGGCGTTCGCGCGGTGAGTGCGGGACACTATGAGATCAAAGTCGCTGGTAGTTCGGACGCGCCATCTTCTGCTACGGGATTTGAGATGGAGGGGAGGACGGAGCTTCCACGCTAGTGATGCGTCTAAACTCAGACGGAGATTGCTTTGACTGCTGCTTATATCAATCGGATCGCCACCGCTGTACCGCCTCACAAGGTGCACGGAGCGTTTGTGGAGTTCGCTGTCCAGATGTTGAAGGACGATCGTATGCGCACCCTGTTTCAGCGAATGTCCGCGAAGTCTGGAATCGATCATCGCTACTCAGGCCTTTCCATCGAGCAGCCCGTTCCAGATGGCGTGGTGGATGCGTACGATTTTTATCTCGGCGACGGTTATCCCTCCACGGCGAAACGCATGAAGATGTTTGAGCGGTTTGCACCTGTCCTGCTGCGCTCTGCGCTCGATAAGCTGGCTCTCACCGCAGACGAGAAGGCGGGCATACGGCACGTTGTTGTGACCTGCTGCACCGGTCTGTACGCTCCCGGTCTGGACTTTGAAGCGATTGATTATCTTGGCCTCTCGACTTCGGTGGAACGAACGATGATCGGGTTTATGGGTTGCTATGCTGCCATCAGCGGACTCAAGCAGGCGCGCCACATTGTGCGTTCGGAGCCGGGTGACTCTGTCCTCATGATCAACCTCGAACTTTGCACGCTGCACTTCCAGGAGACACAGAACCTGAACGAGGTGCTCTCGTTTCTTGTCTTCGGCGATGGTTGTTCGGTCAGTCTGATCAGCGGGAAGAAAGAGGGGCTTGCTCTCGACAGCTTTCACGCTCTCCAGGTTGAGGGCACGCGCGATCTGATCACATGGAATGTGCGCGATCTCGGCTTCGATATGCTGCTCTCGGGCCGCGTCCCCGGAGAGATCGGCAAGGCTTTGCGTGAACACGGGAGTGCGCTCACCTCTGGCGATGCGATCGACCTATGGGCCGTGCATCCAGGCGGGCGTTCGGTTCTCGATGCGGTGGAAGAGGGATTGGACCTTTCCTCCAATGCTCTTGCCTCTTCGCGCAGCATCCTCAAGCAGTTTGGCAACATGTCTTCGGCCACGGTGATGTTTGTGCTGGAAGACCTGATGAAGTCAGCCAGGGCGGGACAGAAGGGATGCGCGATGTCCTTCGGTCCTGGACTTACAGCGGAGACGATGCGCTTCCATGCCGTCTGACGCGATCGATTTCTTACACAGGGCGGACCTTTCAGAGTGGATGGACGAGCCCTGTTCGTATGAAGACTTTCGCGCATGCCTTCGCGATCTCGCCCAGGTCAACGCTTGTACCCTCGCACATCGCCCCACGATGCACTGGCTTAAGCAAATCGCCCAGATGCGTCGCGGTCACGCACTTCATATCGTCGACGTAGGTTGCGGCGGTGGGGATATGCTGCGCCATATCGAAGGCTGGGCGGTGAAAGAAGGTGTTTCGGTAAAGCTCACGGGCATCGATCTGAATCCCTATGCCGCCCGCGCCGCGCGAGAGTTTACGTCGGTGACAAGCAGGATCGAGTGGATCACCGGGGATGCCTTTTCGTTTCTTCCGCAGCAACCGATCGATTGCATCGTCAGTTCGCTCTTCACGCACCACCTTCCGGAGGAGGGCATCGTCAGCTTTCTGGCATGGATGGAGCGTACGGCGGTGCGCGGGTGGTTCATCAACGATCTGAGCCGTGCGCGACTTCCTTACTACGCCTTCCAGGTGCTTGCCAAGGCGGCACGGTGGCACAGGTTCGTGCGGCACGATGGACCCATTTCTATTCGTAGAGCATTCTCGCCGGAAGACTGGCTTCGCTATCTTTATGCGGCGGAGATAGACAGAAGCGTCGTCGCGCTTGAGCCGTGGAAGCCCGCGCGCCTCTGCGTCTCGAGAGTGAAGTGATGGAACGCGAAGCTGTCGTGATTGGAGGTGGCCTGGCGGGGGCCGCCCTGGCGACTCAGCTTAGCCGCGCGGGCCGCGACGTTCTCCTGCTGGAGCGAACCCGTTCCGCGCACCATAAGGTCTGCGGCGAGTTTCTGAGCCGCGAAGCGCTCCACTATCTCGCTCTTCTTGGAATGGATCCCAGAGCACTCGGAGCAGTATCCATCACAGGTGTGCGTCTTGCAGCGCGCGAACTCATCGCAGAGACCGCGCTTCCGTTCACAGCGCTCTCCCTCACGCGCCGTACGCTGGATGAAGCGATCCTCCGCAATGCGGAGAGTGCTGGTGTGGAAGTGCGGCGAGGTGCAAGCGCTGCCTCTCTTACAAGAAGCCAAAAGTCATGGGATCTCGGCATGGATCAAGGCGAGCCTCTCTCTGCGCGAAATGTCTTCCTTGCCACGGGCAAGCACGATTTTCGCGGCTGGACGCGATCCAAGGGATGGCACAACGATCTGGTTGCCTTCAAGATGTACTTCCGCCTCCGCCAGGCGCAGCAGGTTGCGCTCTCTGGCTTCGTGGAGCTTATTCTTTTTCCCGGTGGCTATACCGGTCTGCAGACCGTAGAAAACGGCGAGGCGAATCTCTGCCTTCTCATCACGCGCGAAGGCCTGCGTCGCCTCAACGGAGGCTGGGAGGCTGTGCTGGAACACGCATGCCTGCACTCGCCTCATCTTCGCGAACGCCTCAGAGGGGGCCAGGCGCTTCTCGATCGCCCTGTTGCTCTCGCGTCCATACCGTATGGATATCGAGCCCCGGCGGGAAGCGATGGAATCTGGAGACTTGGGGATCAGTCGGCGGTGATCCCGTCGTTCTCCGGCGATGGGATGTCCATCGCCCTCCATAGCGCGCATCTGGCGGCGGATCTGTTTCTCGCGGGGAGGGCCTCCGACGCATATCAACAGCAGATGCGTCGTGATCTGGGCCGGGGCATTGGCGTCGCCAGCGCGCTTTCGCAACTGCTCGTGCGTGCTCCGGTCCTTGCGCAGATCGCTCGCGTTCGACCGCGACTTTTGCGTGACATCGCAATCTTCACACGCATTCCGGAATCCGCGCTGATTCTGTAAGCGCGGATATCATTGGCTCCGATACAGTACAGAAGATGAGCGGTGCGGCAGGAGAAGAAGTGATGGACAACATCCACGGACACGAGAGAGCCGAAGGCCAGATCGCCGAACATGAGATCGCTGAACACTGCATTGCACTCGTCGCTGCGGCGAAGCAGATCTCCACAGAGCAGGTGACGCTCGACAGTACCTTCGAAGAACTCGCCGTCGACTCGCTTGATCGGGTAAGCCTCTCTTTCGACATTGAGGAGAAGTATGGCATCGATATTCCGGACAGTAGGTTGCACACGATCCTCACCGTTCGGGACATGGTGGAAGGTGTGGCAGAGGCTCTCCGTGCCAAGGCGGAAAAGACTCGTTTGAAAGAAGCTGGAGAAGGCGCGTGAACCGTGTTGTCGTTACTGGAGCCGGATGTGTCACGGCCATTGGCCAGGACGTAGCCACCTTTCGGGAGAGTCTCTTTGCTGGAAAGAATGGTTTCCGCGAGATCCCCGACGTTGCTGCCGGAGATCTCCGCTTCCAGCGCGCGGCGAGGATCGAGGGCTTCAATGCAGAATCCCTCCTCACCTCCGCGCAGATCCTGCTCTCTGAACGTTCTTCGCAGTTCGCTCTCGTGGCTTCGCAACAGGCCATCGCGCAGGCTGGGATTCTGCAGGCGGTCTCTCCGGATGAGATGGCGATTGTCTTCGGTTGCTCCGCGGGTGGAAGGACTGCCGAAGAGCCAGCGACGGCGAAACTTTATACCACCGGCGGGCGCGTTCATCCTCTCAGCGTACCGCGCTTTATGGCCAGTTCAGGGACCAGCCTGGTTTCCATACAGCACGGCATCACCGGCCCCGCGTATACGATCACCACTGCATGTGCTTCGGCTACGCACGCCATCGGACAGGCGTTTCACATGGTACGTTCCGGCACGGTGAAAGCCGCCGTTACCGGAGGTCACGAAGCTCCGTTGACGTACGGTTTTTATAAGGCCTGGGACAGTCTTCGCGTGGTCTCGCAGACGCAATGCAGGCCTTTCTCCGCAGACCGCGATGGCATGACGCTCGGTGAGGGAGCGGCGGTCTTTGTTCTGGAGACGCTGGAGAGCGCACTCAACCGTGGCGCCACGATCTACGGGGAGATCGTTGGCTTTGGCATGTCTTCCGATGCGAGTCATATCACGCAGGCACAGCCTGCAGGCCCGACGGCGGCGATGCGGCGTGCTCTGCAGGATGCAGGTGCTGCTCCGGAAGAAGTGGGATACATCAACGCGCATGGCACGGGAACCACGGTGAATGACAACGTGGAGGCCGAAGCAATTCGTACCGTCTTCGCGCACAATACGGCGAAGATACCCGTCAGTTCCACCAAGGCCATGCACGGCCACGCCATGGGTGCATCAGGAGCCATTGAAGTCCTCGCCACGCTGCTTGCATTGCGCGAAGGCATGCTGCCGGTCACCGCAGGTGTCACAGAGGCTGACGCCGCCCTGGGGATCGATCTGATCGTAGGCTCCACCCGACAGGCTAACCCGATGCTTGCTTTGTCTAACTCGTTTGCCTTTGGAGGCTTGAACGCCGTATTGGCGTTCAAGCGCTATGAAGCCTAAGCGACTTGGATCGATTCCAAAGTTGCGAAAACGGTTTGGTCGTGCCGTCCTGGATCGATGGTCAGCTCCAACCCGACTACGTCGCTGAGATCCACGGTGTAGTCCTCCACTTCGGTCGTCGATCCGCCTGGACTGAAGCCCCATTGCTGGCGAACGATCTCTTTGCGAACTTCGGGACGTAGAATAGCCACCAGGGCGAACTCCTGAGAACGTTCCTTCGCCTCTTCCTTAAAAACCAGCCGCACGCGCTTGACGGTTTTTGGCGTGTCAAAGGTGAACCTAATGACCTGTATGCCTGGAGTGGAGGCCTTCCAACCCCCGGCGGTACCGGCAGTGATGGCGTGCTCCAGCGGATGTGCTTCATCCTCGGAGGTCATCGTGGCGCTGGCCACGACTTCAAGATCCATCCAAACAGCGGAAGGGAATTCCGGGGTATTGCTTACAGGAGATACGACGGACTTGCGCATAGGACAAATACCTCAAAGGGTGGGATGCCATTTTTGGTCTCATCCCCTAAACAAAGAGCTTAGGCCTGCCTGCAAGTATATCGGCCGCGAAATCGCGACTGTTCGCCGGAGTTATGCATCGTAGAGAGAAGAACCTGGGTGGTGGCAGAGATTTCTGCCGTAACGCAAGAGGAGTAAGAATGTATCAACTTAAGCCGGGGACACCGGATTTCCGGGGCGCCACGTGGGATGGCCACGGAACAAATTTCGCTCTTTTTTCCGCGCACGCAACCAAGGTTGAAGTGTGCCTTTACGACGAGAAGGGCGAAAAAGAACTGGACCGGATCGAACTCCCGGAGTACACCAACGAAATCTGGCACGGATATCTGGAAGGTTGCTGCTGTGGGACGGTTTACGGATTCCGCGTCCACGGACCCTATGAACCGGAAAACGGCCACCGTTTCAATCCCAACAAGCTTCTCCTCGATCCCTACGCCACGGAACACATCGGCCGACTCGTCTGGGACCCTGCTATCTTCGGCTACGTCATGGAATCGATGGACGACACGACCTTCGACGAGCGCGACAGTGCGCCCTTCGTTCCGAAGTGCATCGTCACGGACCAGAAGTTCGACTGGAGTGGGCAGCCCGCGCGCCTGGGCCGGCTGCGTGTACCGTGGGATGACACGATCCTCTACGAACTCCACGTCAAGGGCTTCACCAAGCTGCATCCGGATGTTCCTGAAGATCTTCGAGGAACGTATGAAGGTCTCGGCAACAAGGCAGTCGTTGATTACATTAAGTCACTCGGCGTCACTTCGGTCGAATTGCTTCCGATACACACCTTCGTCGATGACAGTCAACTGCTGGATCGCGGCCTCGTCAATTACTGGGGCTACAACAGCATCGGATTCTTTGCTCCCGATCCACGCTATGCGGCTCGTCCGAATCACGCGCTCAACGAGTTCAAGGATATGGTCGCGGACTTTCACGACGCAGGTCTGGAAGTCATCCTCGATGTGGTCTACAACCACACCGCCGAAGGCAACGAGCGCGGACCGACGTTGTCGTTCAAGGGCATTGACAATGCCAGCTACTATCGGCTCGTCCCGGGCAACGAGCGTTACTACATTAACGATACCGGCACGGGAAATACGGTCAACCTTACGCATCCGCGCGTTCTGCAGATGGTGGCGGACAGCCTTCGCTACTGGGTAGAACAGACCCACGTAGACGGCTTCCGTTTCGACCTTGGAACGATTCTCGCGCGTGAGCCTAACGGTTTCGACAATCGAAGCGGCTTTCTTAAAGCCGTGAGCCAGGACCCGATTCTCAGCATGGTGAAGTTGATCGCAGAGCCCTGGGATGTTGGTCTGGGTGGCTATCAGGTTGGTGGTTTCCCTCCGGGATGGACGGAATGGAACGATACCTTTCGCGATACCGTGCGCGAGTTCTGGAAGGGCGGTTCATCCGCGCAGATGCTCACAAAACGCCTCTCCGGCTCAGGAGATCTCTTCAACCTGATGGGACGCCGCCCATGGGCAAGCATCAATTTCATCACGGCGCATGACGGCTTCACCCTGCGCGACCTTGTGAGCTACAACCAGAAACACAATGAAGCCAACGGGGAAAATAACGAAGACGGCAATGACGAGAATCTCTCATGGAATTGCGGCGTGGAAGGGCCAACCGACGATCCGGAGATTAACAAACTGCGTGATCGTCAGACGCGCAACATGCTGTCCACGCTTTTGCTCTCACAGGGAACTCCCATGATGCTTGCAGGAGACGAGTTTGGCCGTACGCAGGGGGGAAACAACAATGCGTATTGCCAGGATGACGAGATCAGCTGGGTTGACTGGTCGTTGCGCGAAAAGAATGCAGAGCTGGTCGACTTTGTCTGTCGCATTATTCGCATGCGCCATCGTTATCCCATCCTGCGACGCAATCTCTTCCTCACTGGCGAATACAACGAAGCGCTCGGTGTAAAGGACGTCTCATGGATCAATGCGAATGGATCAGAGATGGAAGACTCATCCTGGGATGACATCACCATGCGTTGCTTCGGGATGTTGCTCGACGGACGCGCCCAGCAGTCTGGAATCCGCCAGCGAGGCAAGGAAGCTACCATGCTTCTAATCATCAACGATCACCACGACGTCGTGAAGTTTACGTTGCCCGAGTGCCAGGGCGCATGTGACTGGTCCCTCCTGATCGATACGAACCACCCGGAGTTCAAGGACGAGCCGAAGTTCAAGACAAAAGAAGAGTATGCCGTCACCGCACGGTCGATCCTGCTCTTCGCCTTACACTCGGATGCTGCGCACTAGAGGTTTCGCTACGGAAGAGCAAAGGTAAGCAGATCACTTCCCGCTGCGACGGCGAAGTACTGTTTGCCTTCCACGGCATAGCTCATCGGCGAGGCGTGGATTGGCTGGCCTACATTGAAGTGCCACAACGGTGCGCCCGTTGTGGCATTCACCACTTCGAACTCCTGGGCATCGTCTCCAAAAGCTACCAGACCGGTGGCTGTACTCATCACGCCGGCTGAAGAATGGCCTTCGCCTACCTGCGGGGAGCGCCAGGCGACCTGGTTCCCGCGAACGTCGTACGCCACGAGGTACTTCTTCATATCTTCGGTGGGCAGATGCTTCGCACCGGTGGAGTAGTAGGCTTTGCCCTCTTCGAAGGGTTCGGTCTTTGCCGAAAACACCGTGCAATCCTCTAGCGCCATGAAGTAGAAAAGGTGCGTCCGTTCGTTGTAGCTTGGCGAATACCAGTTCGTTGCACCGGCATAGCTCGGGCACATACGCGCGCCTTCAACGTTAGGCACGAGAGCCGTGCGCACAGGGCGGCCCTTCGCATCGATCTCCTTCGCCCAGTTTTGAAAGAGAGAAAACTGCTTCGCGGCGAGAAACTCTCCGGTCGTTCGGTCCAGTGTGTAGATGAAGCCATTGCGGTTGGCCTGGACCAGGAGCTTGCGCGGCTTGCCTTGATAGACGGCGTCCACGAGAACAGGCGTCTCCGTTGAGTCGAAGTCGTTTACGTCATGCGGTGTGAACTGGAAGTGCCACTTCAATTTTCCGGTATCCGGATCGAGAGCGATCAGGCAGTTCGTGTAGAGGTTGTCGCCTTCGCGCACGCTTCCATCGAAGTCCGGCGAGGGATTGCCCGTACCCCAGAAGATTGTGTTCAGCTCAGGATCGTAGGTGCCCGGCATCCACGTTGTTCCGCCGCCATGCAGGTAGATATCGCCCTTCGGCCATGTTTCCGAACCCGGTTCGCCCGGTGCAGGAATCGTCCAGAAGCGCCATGCTTCTTTGCCTGTCTGCGCATCGAAGGCTGCTATGAAACCGCGCACGCCGTCATCTCCGCCAGAGGTTCCCACAAGCACCTTGCCTTTTACGATAAGCGGTGCGCTCGTAGCGCCGTAGTTGCGGTTGCCCGTTGCATACGCAACGTCCCACAACAGATTGCCCGAGCGTGCGTCCAGGCAGAGCAGGTGCGCATTGTCGGTCTCCATATAGATCTGCGAGCCCAACACGGCAACGCCGCGATTGATATGCCCCGAAGCATCGTCGATCAGGCCGTTGGAGACGGGGCGCGCGTGATGCCACAAAGTCTTTCCCGTCACCGCGTCCAGTGCATAGGCGTCGTTCGATCCCGTCACAAACATGACGCCCGCTACGACGACAGGGGTGACCTGCAGCACGCCCGCATTACGGCTGTGAAAGACCCACTGTGCCCGCAGTGCGTGAACATTTTCAGGAGTCACCTGTGTCAGGCCGCTGTACCGTCGACCGGTGTAGTCCCCGTTGTACATCGGCCAGTCCTCGGTGAGAGCAGCCTTCGCGGGTGGAGCCGCATGCACTGGTTTCTGCGCGGAGCAGACCATCGTCATGATGAACGCAGCCAGCAAGCTGGCATGGGTCAGTTTCATCGCTGCCTCCTCTTCGCAGGTTTCTCAACTGCGCTTGCCTGCGCTGCCGTTCTGATGAGAAAACTCGCAAGATCGTCGAGCTCCTTGGAAGACAAGCGTGAGGCATAATCTTTCGGTAGAAGCGACTCAGAGGTGTACTGAATCTCAGCTACTTTCGAACGGTCGTAGGTGTGAAAACGCCCATCCGGGCTAAGAAGTGTGACGGCGAAGTTGTCCTCCGCGCGCAAGGCACCGACGACCTTCTCGCCGCTCTTCGTGGTGACCTTCACTCCCCTCGAAGTTGGCGAAGGAGCGTGCGTCACTACGGCGTGCTGAATCGCAGAGGAGGCTTGCCCGTCGCCGTAGACGGAGAGATCGCTCGCCATAAACCCGCCGTCTCCACGCACCATGTGGCAGTTGGAGCATTGCGCCTTGCCGAAGAAGAGAGCCCGGCCCGCTGCAGAATCTCCGGTCACCGGAGTTGAAGTCGTCTTGCCCTGCAGAACGCGGAGATACGCCACCACGCTTTTCACCTTGTCGTCGCCGAGGTAAGCGAACGGGGGCATGCCCAAACCAGGCAGCCCCTTCTTTACGATGGATTCAAGATCGTCGTCCGACTTGGAGATGACGGAGCGTACCGTGGCCAGATTGGGCGCTCGCTCTCCGCCGTGCGCATCCGCTCCATGGCAACCGGCGCAGTTGGAAGCAAAGACCTGTTGGCCTGTATCTGCAGGCTTCTCCTGCGCAGAGAGTTGCAACGGCAAACATGCCATCGTGACTGCGGACCAAAGGGCAAATCGAAGGATACGCATAGACAGAGTGCAACGAGTCTAGACGATCCGCCGGCATTCCCCCTAAGGCAAATGGAATAGCCGACGCGGCTTTTCGTAGCTAAACATTGCGCAAAGTGCCCCATCTGAAGATGATGGTCGCATGCAATTCCTGCGTTCTGCCCGCGCTCTGATTCTCTCTGCTGTCTTCGCGCCCTTTGCCCACGCCCAGGTTACGCCTGTGGATTGGGTTCATCCCACGGTTGGCACCTCCAAAGAAGGCCAGACCTATCCTGCTACCGGCGTGCCTTTTGCGATGACGCACTGGACGCCGCAGACGCGCGCGGGCGAGATCAAGTGCATTGCTCCTTACTACTTCACTGACGAGAAGATCCAGGGCTTCCGGGGCTCGCACTTCATCAGCGGAAGCTGCGTGCCTGATTACGGCAGCTTCACTCTCATGGCCGGTGTGGGAGCCGTGAAGACCTCCGCTACGGAGCGCGCCTCGTCCTTCGACCGCGCAACGGAGCACGCATCGCCGTACGCCTATGCTGTAGACCTCAGAGATGTAGACATTCGCGCAGAGATCACAGGAACCACACGCTCCGGCGTGATGCGGTTTACCCCCACCAAAGCCGGAAACACGTGGGTGCTCGTCGACAGCAATGCACGCGGGGGCGATGGATGGGTGCAGGTGGACGAAGCGCATCAACAGGTCACGGGAGAGGTGCCCGTCCGCCGCGAGTATGCGGGCAGCGGCAAACTCGCTGGCTTTAGCGGCTACTTCGTCATTGAGTTCAACAAGCCCTTCAAGCAGTCCGGCACATGGGTCGGAAGCAAGACGACAGAGGGTGGTACAAAGCAAACTGGCGACGGCCTACCCCTGGGGGTGACAAACGTTCCCAGGATGATGACCTCTGTCGGCGGCGCGTCTGCCGCAGCGCAGACGATGCCGACGTCGAGTAACAGGCCCGGCTTCGGCACCTATGTGCGCTTCCCGGCTTTGATGCAGGGAGACTCCGTCATCGTACGCATCGGCACTTCCTTTGTCAGCGTGGAAGAAGCACGCAGAAATCTCCATGCCGAAGTTCCTTCCTGGAACTTCGACGCGATCCGCGATCAGGCTAAGACAGCATGGAATCAGGCTCTCGGCGGCATCGACGTGAAAGACAATATTCCTGCGCGGACTGTCTTCTACACCGCACTTTATCACGCCCTTCTCCATCCGCGAACGTATAGCGACGTAAGCGGAAGTTATCCGCGCTTTGCAAGCAGCCAACAGGTCGAACATGCTACCGGCTTTACTTATTACGATGATTTCTCCATGTGGGATACCTTCCGTGCCCAGCATCCGCTGCTCACGATCCTCGATCCCGCGCGCAACGTGCAGATGGTGCAATCACTCATCGCGAAGGGCGAACAGGGAGGCTATCTTCCGATCTTCCCCGCATGGAGCAGTTTCACCTCGGAGATGGTCGGCGATCATGTCTCGGTAACTATCATCGATGCGTATCAAAAGGGTCTGCGCGGCTTCGACATCGAGAAGGCCTACGCTCTCATGCGCAAAAACGCGATGGAGATTCCGCAGAGCCGAGAGGAGTATCGCGATGGCAAAGGCCGCCGCGGTCTGCCCTCATATCTGCAGTACGGTTATATTCCTCTCGAAGACCATATCGACGATGCCTTCCATAAGAACGAACAGGTCTCACGCACACTAGAGTATGCCTACGATGATGCGATCCTCGGAGACATTGCCGCGACTCTTGGTAAGTCGGGCGATGCGGCGATGTTTCATGCGCGCGGTGAAAACTGGCGTAAGGTCTTCGATCCGGAGACGAAGTTTTCACGTGGCCGCAACAGCGATGGCTCCTGGGTCTCTCCCTTTGATCCTGCCGGGAAATATACGTGGATTACTGAAGGTCTGCCCTGGCAGTACACCTTCTTCGTTCCGCAAAATGTGCAGGGCCTTGCGGATGCCATGGGAGGAGATGCAGCTTTCGTAAAAAGACTGGACGGTCTCTTTGACGGAAAGTTCTATGACCATGGCAATGAGCCAAGTCATCACATCGCGTATCTCTACGATGCAGGTGGAGCTCCGTGGAAGACCCAAAGAGAAGTGCGCTCTTTGATGGAAAGCGAGTATCGTGACGGCCCGGACGGTCTCGCGGGCAATGATGACGCTGGCCAGATGAGCGCATGGTATGTACTGAGCGCTCTGGGCTTCTATCAGGTTGTTCCGGGGCGGCCTGATTATTGGCTTGGCTCGCCGCGATTCGACGACGCAACGATTCATCTACCCGGAGGTAAGTCTCTCCGCATCCTCGCCCCAGGAGCGGGATCTGGCAAAGTATATGTTCGCAGCGTTGCGCTTAGAGGCAAACCACTCTCTGGGTACAAGCTGAAATATGACGAAATCATGCGTGGAGGGACGTTACGTTTCCAGATGAGCAATACTCCGGTTGAATAAATTGCGTACGCTCAAAAAAAATATGTGTCTTTCTAGGCATTGCGCCCTTACATTTGTTGCCTTCTGGCTCCAGACTTCGTAATTGAGGAAACGTGCATCATAAGAAAGATGCCTTCGGATGCCCTCCATTTTGTAAAAGAAACGGTGTTATGTTTTTCGCATCTCCGTTGGAACTTCGTTTATCAGCGCCCGCAGCATCTTCTAACTCGCTACGCAAACGTGGCGCGCGTCCTCTTTCTCGAAGAACCCATCCATGCGGAAGAGCTTGTGCCTCGTTTGAACAGTGCCCTGCAAGAAGGCGGCGTGGAGGTTCTAACTCCAATCCTTCCTCATGGGATGCACGGTGCGCAGGCGATCGACGCACAGCGGATGTTGCTGGATAACTATCTCGCAACGCAGGCGACCGGGCGACTTATCGCCTGGTATTACACGCCGATGGCGCTTTTGTTTTCGCGGCATCTTTCGCCGGACGTTCTTGTGTATGACTGCATGGACGAACTCTCCGGATTCGATGGTGCCCCTCCGGAGCTCGTTGCGCTTGAGCGGGAGATCTTCGAGCGCGCGGACGTTGTATTTGTCGGCGGCCAGAGCCTCTTCGAATCGAAGAAGAAGCAACATAGCAATGCACATCTTTTTCCAAGCAGCATCGATGTCCAGCATTTCGCCAAAGCACGCGTCCCTCAGATGGACCCGGCTGACCAACGCGACATTGCTCACCCACGGATCGGGTTTTATGGCGTACTTGATGAACGGCTCGATCGCGAACTGCTTGCGGAGGCAGCACGTCTGCGTCCGGACTGGCAGTTTATTCTTATAGGCCCCGTGGTGAAGATTCGCGAAGAAGATCTGCCTCGCGCACCAAACTTACATTATCTCGGTCAAAAGAGTTACCGCGAGCTACCGACCTATCTGGCGGGTTGGGATGCTGCCATGCTCCCCTTTGCTCGCAACGCTTCTACCCGCTTTATCAGTCCTACAAAGACGCCGGAGTATCTCGCCGCAGGCAAACCCACTGTCTCCACGCCGATCCACGACGTAGTTCAACCCTATGGCACAATGGGGCTCGTTCGCATCGGCTCCAATGCAGAGGAGTTCTGCTCTGCCATCGACGACGCGGTTGCTGCGAGTAGCTCTGCATGGCTCGCAAAAGTCGACAGCTTTCTTGCAAATATGTCCTGGGACAAAACATTCTCAGGAATGAGAAAGCATATCCTCCGTGTTCTCCCGGAGACCGGTAAGCCCACACGCGCGCTCAGGCGAGAAAATGGAGGAACAGGGCCAATGTTCGATTACGTCATCATCGGTGCGGGGTTTGCAGGGAGTGTTTTAGCGGAACGGCTTGCCACAGAGATGGGCGCACGTGTTCTTATCGTCGATCGTCGGAACCACATTGCAGGCAACGCCTACGACTATTACAACGAAGCCGGTATCCTCGTTCATAAATATGGCCCGCATATCTTCCATACGAACTCTGAAAAAGTATTTACCTACCTCTCCCGGTTTACGGCGTGGCGTCCCTACGAGCACCGTGTGCAGGCGAGCGTCGATGGCCAGCTTCTTCCCATGCCGATCAACGCGGATACGCTGAATAAGATGTACGGCCTGAATCTGAACTGTCTGCAGGTAGAAGAGTTTCTGCAATCGGTCGCTGAGCCCTGCGAGAATATCAAGACCTCCGAAGACGTCGTTGTTTCGCGCGTTGGCCGTGAGCTGTACGAAAAATTTTTCCGCAACTACACGCGGAAGCAGTGGGCGCTTGATCCGTCCGAACTCGACGCCGCTGTGACGGCGCGCGTTCCCATTCGGACGAGCCGGGATGATCGTTACTTTACGGATCGATTTCAGGCTATGCCTGCTGAAGGTTACACACGCATGTTTGAGAAGATGCTGGACCACCCCAACATCCACATCATGCTGAACACGGACTATAACGACATCAAAAACGAGATCTCGTTCCGCGAACTGATCTTCACGGGTCCGGTCGATGAGTACTTTGATTTCTGCCACGGCAAGCTGCCGTATCGTTCGCTTCAGTTCGAACATCAGACGCACGACCGCGAACGGTTCCAGCCTGCTGCCGTCGTCAATTATCCAAACGAGCACGCTTACACTCGCGTTACCGAGTTTAAGTATCTGACCGGCCAGGAACATAAGAAGACCAGCATTGTCTACGAATATCCCTGCGCCGAGGGCGATCCTTACTATCCCATTCCACAACCGCAGAACGCGGAACTCTACGCGAAGTACAAGGCCATGGCGGAGGCGTTGCCGGACGTGCACTTCGCGGGACGCCTTGCGACGTACAAGTACTACAACATGGATCAGGTGGTTGCGCAGTCCCTCACACTCTTCCAGAAGCTGAGTGGTCGACGTCCTGCACAATCCGCAAAGACCGCACTCGTCGCCGTTCCCTCGACTGCCATCGATGTCGTACGCATCGAAAAATCGCTCGAGCAGGAAGGCAGTGCGGCCTGAGTTCGCTTGAGGCTGAGGCATATCCGATGACTCAAACTCCTTCCGTTGCTGCGCAGCCGCTCGAACTCTGGGGCGGTATTGAGTACACATGCAACCGGGTTGGAGATTCGTACCTGGACCAGATGCTTATCTCCGGCCATGCACAGCGTGTCAGTGACATTGAGCGCATTGCGGAGCTCGGCATCACGACGCTGCGCTACGGTCTACTGTGGGAGCGTCACGAACTCGATCCGTCGTGGCGGTGGTCGGATGAGCGAATGAACGCTTTACGGCAGCAGAAGATTCGCCCCATCGTGAGCCTTGTGCATCACGGCAGCGGACCTCGGCACACCAGCCTTCTTGATGAAGACTTTCCGGCCAAGCTTGCGGCGTATGCTGGAGAGGTCGCAGCACGTTATCCGTGGGTGGATGCCTACACGCCCGTGAATGAGCCTCATACCACGGCACGCTTCAGCGGCCTCTATGCAATCTGGTACCCGCATCATCAATCGCGTCGAAGCTATCTCCGTGCGCTTCTCAACCAGACGAAGGCAACCGTTCTCAGCATGCAGGCCATCCGCCGCGTGCGCCCCGATGCGCAACTCATTCAGACCGACGATCTGGGAAGCATCTGGGGGACGGATACACTGAGTTCGACCTGTGACCTTCTGGATGAACGTCGCTGGCTCCCCTTCGATCTGCTCTGCGGTCGAGTTACGCGGCAGCATCCTCTCTTCTCGTACATGGTGAAGGCAGGTCTCTTCGAGGAAGAGATCCTCTGGTTTGCCGCCAATCCATGCCCTCCGAATATCGTCGGTGTGAACTACTACCTCACCAGCGATCGCTACCTCGATCACCGTACACATCTCTATCCGCATGATCGCCTCTCTGCGGAGGGTCCGTTCGTCGATGTGGAAGCCGTCCGCGTGCGTCCAGAGGGCATAGCCGGATTTGGCTCCATGGTTACGGAGGCCTGGCAGCGTTACGGCATTCCGGTTGCGGTCACGGAAGTCCATCTTGGAGGCGACGTTCGCGAGCAGATCCGCTGGGCCGCCGAAGCGTGGACGGAGATCTCCGCCGCGCGTGAAGCCGGTGTCGACTGCCGCGCGATGACGATGTGGGCGCTGCTCGGTTCCTTCTTCTGGAACTCGCTCGTCACCTGCGAAAACGGACATTATGAGGCGGGCGCCTTTGACGTCACCAGCGGCCAGCCGACACCTACAGCATTGGCCGAGTTCATTCAACAGTTGGCTTCAGGCTTTGTGCCGCAGCATCCTGCACTCGCCACACAAGGATGGTGGAGACGCGATGATCGAATTCACTTCCCCCACGTGCAGGGTACTGATCTCGCAGCTTAGTTCTCTCTATCCCCCGCTATCGCCGCATGATGTGTTCGCGCCAGATCGTCTCTGCCAACGTATCGAAGTCCGGCACAGATCCCGTCGTCGCCAGCGATAGATCCTCAAATGGGATCTTCGGTGTACGGTCGGCATATAGAAGACCGTTGGCCTCCTGGTACGTATCCGTGAACTGCGTGTAGCAGAAGCCCGCCAGGGCAGGCAGGTTCCGCACCGTCTCCAGCAGGGCCTTATATCGCTCCAGCAACTGCTCTGCTGTCTCTGAACGCGAATAGCCCCAGGCACCGTCGCGTCCGGAGTAAGCAATGCCGCCGAACTCCGTCAGCATGATCGGGTGACTCCATACGCTTTCGCCTTCGACGAACAGCATGCGTCCGCCCGGTCGTTCGCGCTTGAGCAGGTGCGCTTCAATATCATCAATGCCATAACGTTTGCCGATGCGTTGCGGATTGTCGTCATAATCGTGGATGCCGATGATGTCTGTGGCGACACTCTCCCAACCATCGTTGCCGATCACGGGGCGCGTGGGATCGAGCGCCTTCGTCAGGTGATACAGCGTCTGCACATAGTGCCTCTGCGCCGGGCTCTCTGGCAGATCAGGAACTCCCCATGACTCGTTGAAGGGCACCCACGCGACGATGCAATGATGGCTGCGATCGCGATGGATCACCTCCATCCACTCGCGTGTCGTCCGCTCGATGGAGGTGGTCGTGTAGCGATACGCGCTCGGCATCTCCTCCCACACCAGAAGGCCTAGGCGATCAGCCCAGTAAAGATAGCGGCGACTCTCGATCTTCTGATGCTTGCGCACACCATTGAAGCCCATCTTCTTCGCCAGCAGCACATCCTGCAGAAGAGCGTCGTCACTGGGCGCGGTCAGGCCGCTCTCAGGCCAGTATCCCTGATCCAGTACCATGCGCAGATTCAGGGGTCGGCCATTCAGAATGAAGCGATCTCCCTGCACCGCCACAGAACGTATCGCCGTGTAACTCGAGACTCTATCGACCAGTACGCCCTGCGGATCATGTAGCTCCAACTCGGCATCGATGATGGTCGGAGAAGATGGAGACCACAACAGGCCGTTGCGATAGTCGTCAATGCCCGGATCAGAGAGTGCGATGTGTCGATGAACCTCCCCAGCCAGCACTTCATAGATGTCGTTGGCCAGGAGCATCGCTCCGACCGTGAGCTTTACCCGCAACGTATACCCATTCGTCGATGCGCCTTTGATACTTGCGGACAGACTGATGTCCCAACGCTCCAGGCTCGACGACCACTCCAGTGTGCGAATGCGTGTGCCGGGTACGACTTCCAGCCAGACCGTCTGCCAGATCCCGGTTGTGCGCGGATACCAGATCGAATGAGCGTCCAGCTTCCAATCCTGCTTCCCGCGTGGCTTCGCCAGATCTCCGGGATCGTCCTCTGCGCGAACGATAATCTCCTGCGGTCCACCAGAGAGGAGAACATCCGTTATGTCTGCATGGAAGGGCGTGTAGCCGCCTTCGTGCGTCGCCACGCGGGCTCCGTTCACCCACACCGTCGTGCGATAGTCCACGGCTTCGAAGCGCAGAAGCAGGCGCTGACCATCGACGAGTTCAGGGCTCTCCATGGTGCGCCGGTACCAGAGAGCACCATAAAGTCCCGTGTCATGAATGCCGCTCGCCGGCGTCTCTGGACTAAAGGGAACCGTGATCGTCCGGTCCCACTTCACTTCTCCAGGCAGACCGAAGTGCGCATCGTGGTCGATGCAGAAGTCCCACTGTCCATTCAGGCTAACCCAACTGTGACGTTGCATCTGCGGATCGGGATAGGCGTTGCCGGAACGTTCGGGCGTATCAAACGAAGTGTCGTACAAATTTGGAACCTCTCTCTATCTGATGCATGCCGTCGCACACGTGCCCATTCTTTCGCAGCTTCATCGCGAAAGGGTGGGTAGCGCGGACCGCACAGACCTGATTCTCCAGAAGTGTGAAGCGGATCCCTTCGCTACGCTACGGGATGACAAAGAAGAAGAGTCCAACGCCAGATCACTTTATTCCCTGAGATCCATGCAGTAACGGCCCAACCACATTGGAATAGTTGTAGTTTCCACGTCGATCCGCATCGATCGTCCAGAACATCGCTCCCAGAAAATCCGGATACCCGCCCGGCTTCATCACCTTGTAGTGCGAACCAGGCTCTGTCTTTCCTGTGAGCAACGTGCGCATAGCGGCCTGCACGATCTCAGGATTCGTATCGCCTGTCAGAAAGCCCGTCGCCACCTGGCTCGCGGGAGTCGGTGGGAACATCTGCTTCGGATCGCCGCCTACAGGGAATCCGTGCAGCAGAAGTTCTGTCATGGCCACGTGATAATCCACTGTGCCGGGTTGGTAGATGTTGCCATCCAGACCCAGGAGCGGCGGCGTGTTGTAGCTCTGCGTGTCTACAAAGCTGAGGATGTCACGTACGCCGTAGAGGATCGGCAGGTACGAACCGAACTGGCCGCCATAGCTGGGAAATCCGCCCGGTGTCTGTGTGCCTTCAGGTACAAGAGAGAGCATGAACTTCGGCCCGAAGTGTTCCTTGAGCTGCCGCATCGCAGAGATCAGGTTCACGATCGAAGGCGTCGTCGGATGCTTGAAGTCTGTATCTCCCGGGGCAATCGAAAGCGAAGGACTCTCGAAATCAATGTCGACCCCATCAAATCCATACTCGGTCACAATCTGCGTTACGGAAGAGATGTAGTTCGGAACCCGCGCTGGATCCGCCAGCGTAAAGTGCTGTCCGCCCCCTCCCAGCGAGATCATCACCTTCTTCCCCTGGCTCTTCAGATAGGCGATGTCCGCTTTGAATGCGGCCGTATCCAGACCTGCGGGCGTATGGAACTGCATGGTTCCCTCCGGCGCATTCTTATCTGGCGTAGCAAACGCAATGATGATCACATCCCACTGCGGAGAAACCTCACGCAGAGGAAACGTCGATCCCGCCGCACCGTATCCCGCCCAATAGCCGATAAGCTGGTGCCCATGCCCTTTGCCGTCAAACGGCACCGCCGGAGTTGCGGGCTTGTCCACTGCTGAGTATGGATTTCGTCCGCGCGCGGGGCAGGCAGCCGCGGCAGACGTCAGCGCCTTCGCATCGGGGAAGCTGTAGACAGTTCCAAGGTCTGCACTGCCTGTATGCCATGCGAGCGTCGCCGCGTTCTGCAGGTGATACGTCATGTCATGCAGCACCGCGGTACTTGCAATCGAGGCAGGTACATTGTTCTTCGGGTTAATATTTGTCGGCTGGAGCAGAAAGTACTGCGTGCCGATGCCCGTGCCGCCACATCCACCGGTCGTCAGGGCCGTCCCAGGACGCAACCACACAGGGAAGACATTTCCCGGCGCGGTCACGCCTCGCGCAGTGTGCGCCAGCGGCTGGTGCAAAGGGTCGTAGAAGAACTCCCCAAGCTGCTGCGAGAGTGGCTGCACATCGTCGCTGTGCTCTACAACGCCCGCATCGAAGTAAGAGCCGAGAACGAAGCTCTGCCCGGAACCTGCGTCCAGACCGTGCGTCCCGGTTGAGCAGCATACGGTCGCGTCGCCATCCGCGTAAAAGGTCGTGTTCTTGGTCAGAAAGACGTAAAGAGTGCCCGGTGCGGCTACAAACTGCTTGAAGATCTCCTTCTGCAGAAACTCTACGTCTACCACGGCCAGTTCGCGTCCGCTCTTCTTCTCCGGCAACACGTAACCGAATCCCGCCGGAATATGGATCGTCCTCGGTGCGATCTTCGGCTGAGCCAGAAGGGTGTGCCATCCCTCCATGCCGGGTTTGTTGAAGGTCGAGCGAAGCAGTGCGTCCGTGTACTGCGTCGTGCCGGAGGGAAAGGCGTACTTGCTGAAAAGTGGAGATCGAACCACCTTTTCCGCATCACTCTCGGCACTCACAGTGACCGTCCTGACCGGGGAGCCCTCGAAGATGAGCGTTAAGGGGACAAGTACAGTCGGGATTGTCGTCGTGCCGCCCTGTGCCGGATCTTTACCAACCACTGTGTAGGAGATCGCCTTTCCCGCCGCTCCCGAGGAGTAGCTTCGGCTAAAAGTAGGAATCGCGTCCTGCGTGTGGAGGGTCATGGAAAACAGCAAAGAGAAAAGGGCGCAAGGGACGAGCTTCACGAGTATGCCTCCGGAAATGCGTCGGAAAGTTTCTGGATAAGGGTCATCGACGCCGCAAATCCTTGCAATAGGGAAGAAGACCTATTCCCGAACTGAAATCTTCCTTGTCTGTTCCAATTCTCTCAACCGTAAATAGATATTCAATGGGATCATGGACACACATGCGCTCTCCAGGTCAAGGTTTGGCAACTTCAAGGTTTTTAGAAGGGGAAGAGAACGAGCCTCTGCGGACCCGGTTTTACCGCCTACTCTTTTTCCTGCTGGCTCTGGAGACGGTGTTTTCCGTGCCTTACCGCAGCGTCTATCTGGGAACGCACTCTCCCGCTAAATCGTGGATTGCGGCTGCGTTTGTTCTTCTTTGCGTGGGCCTCTGTCTTTCTGTTCGCGATTCAATCTTCTCCTTCCTTCGTACAGTTCTTTCTGGTGAAAAGATAGGACTGCGATCATGGCTTGGTCTCTGGTTGCTTGCGGGCTTGTTCCTTAGGCTGCTGTGGGCCATCGCGTTTCCGGTCGCCCTGAAGTCAGACGGCCTCGCCTACTTTACGGGAGCGGAGTCGCTGGCGACCACGCACACGTACTCAGGCGCATTCTGGCCCCCCGGTTCTTCGCTCTTTCTCGCGCCCTTTGTGATGGTCTTCGGAGCACATGTCTGGGTCTCGGCCCTATGCGCCATCCTTTTGTTTGTCGTAACCTATCTGGTCTCCTGCCGCTTTGCCGAAGGTCTCGCCGGAGAGGGGGCAGCGCGAGTTACCGGTCCGGTCCTCGCGCTGTGGCCGGGATACCTTTCGGTCGTTGGAATCAATTCCAAAGAGGGCCTGCTTGCCTTTCTTCTCGTCTCCGCGATGCTGGCGTATCTTCGCTTCACCGAAGCCAAGGGAAGCGACCGATGGCTCTGGATCCTCCTTTCAGGTGGGCTTCTGGGAGCCGTTACCCTAACGCAACCCGGCTATCTCTTTTTCCCGGCGGTCATCGCTGGTTTCGAGATACTAAGGACAAGGAAACTTCTCTCTTCGGTCGTCCGGACGGCTGTTTTTTCGCTTGCGCTCATGGCCGTCGTCGCGCCGTGGACGTTCCGTAACTACCTGGTCTTTCATCGATTCATCCCGGTCTCCACGAATGGCGGAAGCGTCTTTTACCGTGCCAATAATCCGAAAGCGAACGCTTCCTATTCGCCTGAAGGGGAAATTGTCCTGCCTAAGGATGAGTTCGAGGCAGACAAGGTCGGATACGCGGAGGCCAAGAAGTGGATCCTGCATCATCCCGTGGACTTTACTGTTCTCGCGGTGCGGAAGCAGGTTGTTTATCTGGGCGACGACGCCATCGGCATGTATGAGACATTGAAGCGAGACCAGGAGCCTTCTGAAAAACTCTATGCGCTGGCAAAAGCCATCTGCAATGGGTACTGGTTGCTGTTATGGTCCGTTCTCCTGCTGGCTACACCGTGGATCTTCCGAATGCGGGGTTGGGAGCGTTGGTATGGCCTCTGTTTTCTCCCACTCGTCTATCAGTGGTTAATCGATAGCGTCTTCGAGAGCGGATCGCGGCATCACATCTCGTACGTCGCCTTCGTCGCCATGCTTGTGGGTATCGCGATCAGCCAGAGCTATGCGCCTGCGAGCGGAGAACATACCACTTCTGGAAAGGGGCGTTCGCAGACTTCTGTGATCTGATACCTTCGTGAATACGATGCGCAGTGTAAAGTTGGATCTCCAGGGAAGCCGCTGGTTGGCGGTTGTGTGCCTTTTGTTGGCGGCGAACCTGTCGTTCGCCCAGACGAGCACCAAAGCGGCGCAGGCGACGCCTCCACCCCCTGTTGCGCCAAAGAAGCCGCTGGTGCAGAAGGAAGGTAACGTCACCGTCGAGGTGGGCGTGATCGACAACGCCGAGTACCGCATCGACGTGCCCGACAACTGGAACCGCAATCTCGTCGTTTTCTACCACGGCTACAGCGAGACGCCGTATCACTTCAGGCCTGGCGCGGGGATGAACGGGCAGGCCAAACCCATGCTCGACCGTGGCTACGCCATCATCCAGAGTGCATATTCTGATACGGGATGGGCGCTTGCCGTCGCTTATCCCGAGACGGAAAAGCTCCGCAAATACTTCGTCAAGATCCATGGGCAACCCAGGGAGACGTACGTCGCCGGCGGAAGCATGGGCGGAGCGTTGACGATGGTGACCATCGAGCGCAACCCCAAGGTCTACAACGGTGCTCTCGATCTCTGCGGTGCCGTTGGACCGACGATCGTGCATCTCAACCGCCGCTTCGCTTGGCGTGCTGCCTTCGATTATTACTTTCCCGGCCTGATGCCGCCGCTCAATCCTGTTCCGGCCAACTTTGTGGAGACCGACGCTCTGCGTATGAAGGCTCTCGCGGCTCTCAACGCAAAGCCCGCTGCGGCGGATGCGATGCGCGATCTGACCAGCCTGCACACCAATGCGGAGGTCGCGCGGATGATGGTCTACTTCACCTACGTCATCGGCGATATGCAGGACAAGGCGGGCGGCAATCCCTTTGATAACCGCAATACGATCTATACGAACAGCAGTTCGGATACCCGGACCGACTACGCTCTGAACGACGGCGTCCGACGCTACGCCGCAGACCCCCGTGCACGCAACTATCTGATCGAGAACTACACGCCGTCGGGTAAAGTCCTGAAGCCGATGCTGGCGCTCCATACTACCTACGATCCCTTGATTCCGGCGAACACGCTTACTCTCTACAACAGCATCGTAGAGATCGCCGGCTACTCACAAAACTTCGTCCAGCAATACGTTCATCGCGAAGGCCACTGCACCATGTCCAGCGAGGAGGTCGGAAGGGCCTTCGACGAACTTCTTCTCTGGGTTCACACGGGCAAGGTCCCCCAGGCTGGCCTGCAGCGAGAGACAGGACGCTAACGCAGCGTGCCGATCGGGCAGTTTTCCCGCTGGACGGGCTGGCCCGGATGGCCAAGGTGCAGTTTGTAGGAGCAGTAGACGTTGGAATATCCCGCGCCAACGCCCTGGTAGACGTAGATCGTCTGCTCCGCTTCGTTATAGGTCGAAAGAACCTGCCCTGGACCGGTGCCCTGCAACTGGTAGGAAGCGCTGCTGCTCGCCGCCTGAACGGAGGCGGGCGCGTGCGCAAACCAGCCGATTCCTATACCGCCAAGCAAGAGAAGAACGAGTTTTACATTGAGGGACATGGTGAGCTCCTGACAGAGATACGTATGGGACGGCTTCGCCCGCGCTTGGGTAGGTGGAGTGAGCGATATTCGCAGCCTATAATGAACTATGGGCGTTGAGCGGGCAGCTGGGACGAACGCAGATACGACAGTAATCTCCACGGATCTCTCCTCAGAGGCGGGCATCGATCTGGAGGCGGCTCTGCCTGCGCGCATTCCCATGAACCCCACCAATACCCTTCATCACAACGCCGCGGATCTGGAACTGGACGCCCCATCGGGCCTCCTGAAGCCTCTTCCAGAAGAAACCGCAGCCCCCGGCGTCCTACCCTCGGGCATAAGTTACGGCGACCTTCCCGCAAAGCTTGCGGCCGAGATCGATCAGAACTTCGAAAAACTCCTGCGCACCGTTCATGAAGCCCGGCCGGGCGACGACCTCGGCATCATCCGTGATGCCTGGAAGTTCTGCGTCGAGCAGCACGTCGGCCAGAAGCGCGCCAGCGGCGAACCGTACATCATCCATCCGCTCGAAGTCGGCCAGGTACTCGCCGAGATGAAGATGGATTCCACCGCCATCGCGGCGGGGCTTCTGCACGACGCCGTGGAAGATACGGACGTCTCCACCCCGGAGATCGCGCGGCGCTTCGGCGAACAGGTCGCGCACATCGTCGAAGGCGTCACCAAGCTCGACCGCATCAAGTTCGCAAATAAAGAAGACCACCAGGCAGAGAACATCCGCAAGATGCTCCTCGCCATGGTGACCGATATCCGCGTCGTTCTCATCAAACTCGCCGACCGTCTCCACAATATGCGGACCCTGCAGCACCTGAAGCCGGAAAAGCAGATGAAGATCGCGCGCGAGACGCTGGATATCTACGCTCCGCTGGCGCATCGCCTGGGCATGGGAAAGCTGCGCGGAGAGTTTGAAGATCTTGCCTTTCGCTACGTGGATCCCGTCGCGTATGAACAGGTTTCGGATGAGGTGGCCAAGCTTCGCGTCGAAGGAGAGAAGTTTCTCTCCGGCATCGTCTCAACCATCGAAGCCAAGCTGACCGAACACGGCATCCCGGCGCGCGTGGAGTGGCGCATCAAGCGTCTCTACTCCATTCAGCAGAAGCTCGCTGCGCAGGCCATTCCCGTGGACCAGGTCTACGATCTGCTCGCGATCCGTGTGATTACGCAGACCATGCAGGACTGCTACGCTACGCTCGGCCTGCTTCACTCCATCTGGCGTCCCGTTCCTGGCCGTATCAAAGACTTCATCGCCATGCCTCGGCCCAATCTCTACCAGTCGCTGCACACCACGCTCGTGGCCGAGGGCGGACATCAGTTCGAAGTGCAGATCCGCACCGACGAGATGCACCGCATCGCGGAAGAGGGCATTGCCGCGCACTGGAAGTACAAGGCCGACGAGACGGTCTCCGCCAAGGACGAGCAGCGCCTCGCCTGGGTTCGCCAGCTGATGGAGTGGCAGCGCGAGATGACCGACCCCAACGAGTTCATGTCGACGCTGAAGATCGACCTGTACCCGGAGGAGGTCTACACCTTCACGCCCAAGGGCAAGGTCGTCGTTCTTCCCAAAGACGCCAGCCCCATCGACTTCGCGTACACCATCCACACCGAGGTCGGTCATACCACCATCGGTGCGAAGGTCAATGGACGCATCGTTCCCCTACGCACACGTCTGCGGAACGGCGACATCGTGGAGATCACCACGCAGGCGGGCCATACCCCCTCGCGCGACTGGCTTTCGTTTACCAAGAGCAGCCGCGCACGGAACAAGATCAAGCACTGGCTCAACGAGCACCAGCGCGAACGCGCCATGGAGATCGGTCGTAAGCTGCTCGACCGCGAAGCCCGCAAGTTCAAGGTCTCGCTCAGCAAATTTGGCGACGCCGACTATGACCGTGTTGCGCACGACTATGGTCTCACCGCCGGTCCCGAACTTCTCGCGGCCATCGGCTTCGGTAAGTACTCCGCCCGCCAGACGCTGAACAAGCTCGCCCCCGGCAGCACCAAGGAAGCGCCCGATCCGAATCAGCTTGAACTTCCCGGAGGCGTGGGCAATACGCTCGCTGCCATGTCCGACGCCGTCAAGCGGGTCTACTTCGGCAAAGGTTCGGACTCGTTGCAGGTGGAAGGGCAGGACGACCTTCTCGTCTATCGCGCGCGTTGTTGTAACCCGATTCGCGGCGAAGAGATCGTCGGCTACGTTACGCGCGGTAAGGGCGTCGCAGTTCACGCAAGAAGTTGTCCTAACGTGCAGAATCTTCTCTACGAATCGGACCGCCGCATCCAGGTCGAGTGGGGACCGGCAGACGGCAAGGACAACGGCACCAAGGCCACGACGTACCCTGTCAAGCTCGTGCTCCACGTCGACGATCGCAGTGGCATGCTGAAAGAACTCACGGCCATCATCTCGGATGACGACACCAATATCCGCAGCGTCGACTCCAAGCCCACGCCAGAGGGTGAAGCCGTGGTCGAGTTCGTAGTCGAGACGCAAGATGTGCGCCACCTCAATAAGCTGCTGGTCGATCTTCGCCGCATCCCTGGTGTTCGCGACGTGCAGCGCATGCAAAAAATCTAGCGCATTCCAGCGTCCCGCCGTATCCTCTCTCCATGGAAGCCAGTGCCGTCGTGACCCAGGGCCTCTCACGTTCGTTTGGCGATGTTGTGGCCGTGCGGGACATCAATCTCACCGTAGAGTCTGGCCGTTTCTTTGGGTTCCTTGGTCCCAACGGCGCGGGAAAATCCACCACCATCAAGATGCTTACAGGGCTGCTCGCGCCCACCACAGGCACGATCCAGATTGCGGGCATGGACCTCGCCACGCATGGTCTTGAGGCGAAGCGTCTCATCGGTGTGGTGCCGGAGGGCATGGCCCTCTTTGGCCGTCTTACCGGCTTCGAGTATCTACGCTTCGTCGCCCGCATGTATGGTCTGCCGCGCGGACAGGCGGATGAGCGTGCCGAAGAGCTTCTTGCTTTCATGCACCTCGACACGGAGCCGAAGAAGCTCGTCACGGATTACTCGCACGGTATGCAGCGTAAGCTGGCGCTGGCAGCGGCGGTCATTCATGGACCGCGCATTCTCTTTCTGGATGAGCCCTTTGAAGGCGTTGATGCGATCGCCGCCGGAACGCTCAAAGCGATGCTGCAGCGCATGACCGAGCGTGGCGCAACCATCTTTCTTACCACGCATGTTCTGGAGATCGTCGAAGCTCTCTGTTCGCACGTTGCCATTATTGATAAAGGCCTGCTGGTCGCGCAGGGATCGCTCGAAGAGTTGCGCGCGGGCGTCGCGCAAGAAGGCGGCGAGCGCCTGACGCTTGAGCAGATCTTCATCCGTATCGTCGGCGGAGACCGCAGTGCGGATGCGCAGGAACTCTCATGGCTGAGATAAATGCGTCTGCTCTAGCCCGTGAGCAGTACCGCGCCCTTGCGGAGATGCGCTGGACACTCTTTGTGCGCGGCCTGCGCGACGTCGATAACCGCATTCGCTTCGTAGTGCGCATCCTCTTTCGCCTGTTGATGTTTGGTGTGGCGGTGGGCATGGCCGTGGCTGCCGGCTTCGGTGTCTATTACGGAGTTACCCTGCCTCGTCCGGGACTCGTCCTTCATGTGTTCTGGTGGATCTTCGGCGTCTGGCAGATGTACGTTCTGGTGCGTAGTTCGCTCTCGCATGGTGTCGGCCGCAATCTGCTCCGCTTCCCCATGCGCTTCCGAACGTATGCCACGCTCTGGATGTTCTCCGGCCTGACCGATACGCCCACGCTGCTCGGGGCATTTGTCTGTCTCGGCGCTGCCTGCGGAGCGTCTCTTGCTGATGTCCCCGCGTGGGCGGCACTCGCGGGAACAGGGCTCTTCTTTTGCGTCAACGTTCTCCTTTCGCGCATGATCTTCCTCTGGTCGGAGCGGCTGCTGGCGAACCGCCGCACGCGCGAATTTGTCCTGATTCTGTTTTCCCTGATTGGTCTGTTGCCGCAGTTCTTCGTCCGTACGCACAACAATCCGCTGCGGCATATCCCTATTCCGCACTTTCTTGTCAGACTGTCGGAGTGGACGCCGCCCGCCTTTGCGGCGCGTTCGATTGCATCCGGTGTAGATGCCCTTCCGCGAGGGATCGCCGTCCTCTGGCTCGCAGGCCTCTGCTTAGTATTCGCTGTATTCATCGGCCAGCGATTACACCGTGAATATCGCGGAGAAGATCTTCACGAGTCCGCCTCGTTGATCGCCAGGCCAGAAAAGCGCCCGCACCGTACCTCGCGCGCAGCGCAGGAGAGCATGCGAGATACGGAGAGCGCGTCGATCCCGCTGGCCGTCTTCGGCATAGAGTTCGCAAAGCTGCGACACAGCGGACAGGCGATCTATCAGATGCTCTCGCCACTTCTGTTGATCGTTCTCTTCGGTTGGAGAATGGCCTCGCACTCGCCGCAGTGGCTGCTGCCCGGTGGGGTGATCTATCTCTCCATGGATCTGGCGGGAAGGACCTTCAACTGCTTTGGCACCGATGGTCCTGGAGTGCAGGTCTATCGGCTCGCCCCGATCTCAATGCGATCGGTCTTTCTGGGGAAGAATCTCTACGCGGTCTGTATCTTTGCCACGCAGTCCGTGCTTCTGCTGGGCATGGCAGTCTTTGCCGGACACATGGAGCTTCGACTCGCGATCTACGCGCTGGCCTTCGCGATCTTTGCAGTGGCCGTGGACCTCATCGTGGGTAACCAGTTGTCTTTACGCTCGCCCCGGCGGGCAGACATGAATCGTGCCACGCTGCAGGCTGCCCGGGCCGAACGACGCGTTGCCTCGGGTGGAGGCTGGCGCTCTCTCCTCACCATCTTCGGCGTACCGTTTCTCGGGATTGCACTTGCGGCGGCTGGATATGCTCTGCACCTGCCGCTGCTGGCGCCTGCGGTGATGTCTGTACTGGCCGCGGTTGCTACGTTTCTCTACTGGAAGTCGCTCGAACGCCTGGACAACTTCGACCCTGTCCGCATGGAGCGGGCCCTGACTGCTCTGGTGAAGACGCAGTAGTCAGGGCCGCGTCGTGCGGTTACAACTGCGGTGTCATCTTCAGTTCCTTCATCAGGAACGCGTAGATGTCCGTGTTCATCTCAAGCTGCTTCGTGATCGGCATGCCGCCGCCATGTCCGGCGCGTGTCTCGATGCGGATCAACACCGGCGCAGGCCCCGCCTGATCCTGCTGCATCTGTGCCGCGAACTTGAAGCTGTGCGCGGGGAAGACGCGGTCGTCGTGATCTGCCGTCGTGATCATCGTCGCCGGATACTTCGTTCCCGGCTTCAGCGTATGCAGCGGAGAGTACTTGTAGATCGCGTGGAACTCCGCTTCGTTCTCCGAAGGCGAACCGTACTCCTGCTTCCATCCCCAGCCCACGGTGAACTTGTCGAAACGAAGCATATCCATCACGCCGACCGCTGGCAGAGTTGCGCCGAACAAATCTGGCCGCTGCGTGGTAACCGCGCCCACCAGAAGACCTCCGTTCGATCCGCCCTGGATCGCAAGCTTCGGCGTGGAGGTGTACTTGTTCGCGATCAGCCACTCCGCGCACGCGATGAAGTCGTCAAAGACATTCTGCTTCTTAAGCTTCATGCCGGCTTCGTGCCACGTCTCGCCATACTCTCCGCCACCACGGAGGCCGGCCTGCGCGTAGATGCCGCCCTGCTGCATCCAGAAGATGCGCGAGGACGAAAACGCCGGTGTCAGCGAAATGCCAAAGCCACCGTAGGCGTAGAGGATCGTGGGATTGTTTCCGTCCAGCTTCAGGCCTTTTTTATAGGAGAGGAAGACGGGAACTTTCGTGCCATCCTTCGAGGTCACAAAGATCTGCTTCGTCTCGAACTCAGAGGGCTGGAAGGAGAGCTTCGGCTCACGATAGATACTGCTCTTTCCCGTGGCCAGATCGAGGCGGTAGACCGTTCCGGGTGTGGTGAAGTTCGTGAAGGTATAGAAGGTCTCCGTATCTTCGCGCTTGCCGCCGAAACCGCCCACCGTGCCGACTCCGGGCAGATCGACTGCCCCCAGCGGCTTGCCTTCTTCGCTGAAGAGCTTCACTTCGTTGCGCGCGTCTGTCAGGTAGTTCGCAATCAGCGTGCGATGCACCAGAGTGACGGACTCCAGCTTGCTCTTGGACTCGGGAACGATTGTCTTCCAGTGCTCACGTTCGGGATGCTCCAGGTCAACCTCGACCACCTTGCCATTTGGAGCGTCGAGCGTCGTCAGGATCCAGAAGCGCGTTCCGTGATTGCCGATGGGAGAATAGGCGGCATCCGGCTTGTCGATCAGGTTCAGGATCTTCGCGTCTGGGTGGGAGAGGTCTTTGATCGCCAGCACATTGTTCGGGCTTGTGCCTTTGCCCTGGTAGATGATCAGGTAGCGCCCGTCGTCGGTGACTCCTGTGCCAAGGAAGATCTCCTTGTCATCCTTCCGCTCGAAGATCATCTTGTCCTCGCTCTGCGGCGTGCCGAGCTTATGGAAGAAGATCTTCATGAAGTAGTTCGTTGCCTTGAGCGCATCGCCATCCGGCGGAGCATCGTAGCCGCCGTAGAAGAATCCGGAGTTGTCGTGCAGCCAGGCGGCTCCGCCAAATTTCGTCCATTGAATGACATCGGGAAGCTCACGTCCTGTAGCCACTTCACGTACCTGGATCTTTTGCCAGTCGCTTCCCGCCTCTGCGAGGGCCGTCGCTGCGAGCGTGCCGTCGTCCGTAATCGAAAGGGAGTTCAGCGCAACGGTGCCGTCCTTCGCCAGCGTGTTCGGATCGATCAGGAGATGCGGCTCACCCGTAAGGCCTTCGGTCCAGTAGACAGGCGTCTGGTTCTGCAGACCTGTATTGTGCCCATAAAAGTAGCGCGTACCCTGTTTCTCCGGCGAACCGTAGCGCTCAAAGTTCACGATCTCTTCCAGCCGCTTCTGAATCGCGGGCCGCGTTGTGAGCGGAGCGAGATAGTCCGCTGTGACCTTGTTTTCCGCATCGATCCAGGCGCGTGTTTCGGGCGAGTCGAGTTCCTCAAGCCCACGATACGGGTCGGCCACCTTTGTGCCAAAGTAGGAATCTGTCTGGTTGCCGGTGGGTGCCTTGGGGTACGAAAACATGCTGGAACTCCTTGGTTGCTGTGCCGCGAGGCCTAGGGTGGAGAGCAGAAGAAGGACGGAGGCAGAGCGCACGTGTAGATCTCCTGTGATGAACTTCTTCCATCAAAGCAAGTGTAACTGCGATGATGGAGGACATGAGAGTGCGTCGGTTTCCCGGTGTCGTGTTGTGTCTTGCAGCAGTCCTGAGCTTTCAGGACGTTCCCGCTTTGAATGCGCAGGACACCTCCGTTCCAAACGCCCAGAACGCTCCCGCTGCTCCCGGGGACGGCCAGTACACGTTGAAGGCAGGCGCGAAGATCGTTCTCGTCCCCGCTACGGTGGAAGTAAAGGGCAAGGTTCTCTATGGCCTTAAGCCGGAAGACTTTGTCGTCGAAGATAACGGCGTTCCGCAGAAGATCACGATGGATGAAGACACCGACTCGCTCGGCCTGTCGCTTGTGGTGCTTCTGCAGTGCTCGCGTTCCGCTGTGATGGAGTACTCCAAGATCGATCAACTGCCGCAGATGATCGACGCCCTTGTAGGCGGCGCACCAAAGGAGATTGCCCTGGTTCGATATGGCGATCATCCCGAACTGGTACAGCCCTTCTCGCGTGATATGGATGTGGTGGCTTCCAGTATGGCGAAGATGGGGCCATGCGAAAGCAACAATGCGGCCACGCTGGATGCAGTGAGCTATGGTGCGTCCATTCTCGCCAACCGCCGCGACCGGTATCGGCGGGTCATCCTCTTGATTTCCGAGACCCGCGACCATGGTTCCACGGTGAAGGAAGGCCACGTCATCGAACAGCTGGGGAAGACAAATACCGTCGTGGATGCAGTGGCGTTTTCCCCTGTGGGAAGCGACAGCTATCGCAGCCTTACCACGTTCACTCCTGGCAGCTATGGCATCTTTGGTCTGCTCTTCAGCGCAGTGCAGGCGCTAAGGCAAAACGTTCCCAAAACGCTCGCGCACCTCAGCGGAGGTGAATACATTAACTTCCTGACGAAGAAGGCCTTTGAGAATGGGCTTCTCGACCTGACGAATCATGTTCACAACTACTATCTGTTGAGTTTCGCCATACCGCAGAATGCACCCGACGGTCTGCATTCCATCTCTGTCAAGATACCGACGTATCCGAATGCCCTGATCCATTCGCGGGAGAACTACTGGGCGGGTGAGGTCCACGCGCCGGATACGACCGATGTGAAGTAGCTTTGGCCGGATCGGCAAAAAAGAAGAGGTGCTTTCTTGGGAGAAAGCACCTCTTCTTTCCATTTGCGGGAAACTACGACCGGACAGGGATGTTGATCTTCTGTCCGACCTGGATCTTGTTTGCGTCTGCGATGTTATTCGCCTTGGCGATCTGCTCGTAGTACTTGGCGTTGCCGTAGAAGTGCTGGGAGACCTTGCTGAGGTTATCGCCAGCCTGGATGGTGTAAGGCTGCGCATCGCCGCCCGTGTTGATGATCTCGTGCTTCAGATCTGCATAAGTGGGGTCGACCTCTTTGATCGCGTCCCAGACACGATTGAGGACGACCTGCGACGGCACCTCCGCCTTGATGTGAACCTGCTCTCCTGCGAGGGAGACGTCATCCAGCTTCGCTCCAATGTTGGCGAACTGGCCGAGCGTGTCGAGGACGGGCTGGTACTTACGCTGAAGAGTTCCGAGATCTGCCATGCTGATTTTCCTTTTCTGGTTCGAGATTGCAATTTCCTTACTGACCCGTATATGGATGCGGCGGAAGTTTCAACAGACGTACGTCAAAGCTTGCCAGAGTAAAATGTAGTCATGAGCGATATGGGCAAGGTAGCAGTTTCGACAAAGGATGCACCGGCGGCGATTGGGCCGTACTCACAGGCGATTCGCTCCGGCGACACGCTCTTCTGCAGCGGCCAGGTGGGTCGCGCTCCGGGTGCGGAGAAGCTGGAAGGCGATATCAAGCAGCAGACAAAGCAGGTGCTCGAGAACCTGAAGGCCGTTCTGGGTGCGGCGGGCCTGGACATGCTCCACGTCGTAAAGACAACCGTGTTCCTGAAGGATATGAACGACTTCGCCGCGATGAACGAGATCTACGCGACGTATCTCGCGCCGAAGGACGTAGTTCCCCCTGCACGTTCGACCGTTCAGGTAGCGCGTCTGCCGATGGATGCTCTGGTCGAGATCGAAGCTATCGCTAAGGAACTGTAAGACGGCTCAGCAATAACTCGCGGATAGTTCGGGCAGACTGCTTCCGACGTCTAATCCCAGTGAGGTGAACTATGGCGGAGACGCGAACAAGAGTACACAAGACAGAGCAGGAGTGGCGCGAACTCCTGACCCCGGAGCAGTTCAGTATCTTGCGCGAAAAGGGAACCGAGCGGGCCTTTACGGGAGCTCTGTATAAGAATCACGCGGACGGGATCTATCTCTGCGGCGCCTGTAAGGCTCCGCTATTCAAGAGCGAGACGAAATACGAATCCGGCTCGGGCTGGCCGAGCTTCTACCAGCCGATCAGCGCGGATGCTATCGACGCGATTGAGGACAACAAGTACGGCATGCGCCGGGTAGAGGTGGTCTGCGCCACCTGTGGTTCGCACCTGGGGCACGTCTTCCCGGATGGGCCGCGTCCTACGGGCGAGCGGTACTGCATCAACTCGGCTTCCCTGGCGTTTGAGAAGAAGAAGAACTGAGCGAGTCAGATGTTAGCAAGTCAGCGAGTCAGCTTTTAATCGCTGGCTCGTTTTTTTGTGATTCAAGTAAAGTGTCAAGGATTGACAAAGACTGTTATTCGTATCAGCATCAAAACCAGAAGGAGTTCCTATCATGAATGTTTCGCTGACGCCTGAACTCGAAGAGTTTGTCACTCGCAAGGTGGGAACAGGTCGCTACAACTCGGCCAGCGAGGTGGTCCGGGAAGCGCTTCGGCTCCTCGAAGAACATGACCAGGCGCGAAGCGCTCAGATCTCGGCATTCAATCATGAGGTCGGTCAGCGCTTGGCCTCGCTCAATCGAGGAGAGTTCGTAGATCCCCTGACAGCGCGTTCGCGAATCGAAAACAAATCGAGAGCGAGAAAAAAGATCAGCGCATGAGTCGGTACGTTTTGAGCGTTGCTGCTGAGTCCGATCTCAATGAAATCTGGGCTTACATTGCTGAGGACAGTCCGGACGCAGCGGATCGTTGGATCGATAAGCTTTTCGATGCTTTCGAGTCGCTTGCCAAAACTCCAGGCATGGGACACAAGCGCTCAGACTTGACAGCCTTTTCCATTCGGTTCTGGTCGGTTGGAGCGTATCTGGTTCTCTATAGCGCTCAAGAGAACTTCATCCAGATTGTGGCGGTGACCCAGGGGGCACGTGATATCCCAACCTTTTTGAGTCAGCGCAGCTGAACGAAGTTTGGAAACACAGAAAGCCGCCGGGTTACCGGCGGCTTCTTCGTTACCTATGAGATCGTTATGCTGCTGCTGCGACGCGGATGACGGCCTTGGTGACCTTGCCGGACTTGATGCAGCTGGTGCAGACGCGGACGCGCTTGTTTGCGCCGTTCACCACTGCCTTGACGGCCTGAAGATTCGGGTTCCAGCGACGCTTGGTGACGTTGTGCGCGTGCGAGATGTTGTTGCCGAACTGAGGACCTTTACCGCAATACTGACAAACCTGTGCCATGACTATGCTCCGAACGCCGTTGGACGTGGATGTTCTCGCAGTGGGAGCGCGATCCGAGTACAGGATGGGGCGGCTCGCTTCGGGGCGGACGGCGGAGTGGGTCGCGCCGGGCCTTCTGCGGAGTCTTCAGGATAGCGGAAATCCGCGGGGGAGGCAAGAGAGAGTCACGAAAACAGTGGGGCGCAGACCTCAGCTTTGGGGTTTAAGACGCTCGCCGAGGTAGGTAGTCAGCAGAAGCTTGAATTCGCCGACGATCAAATCTCTCTCCTGCTCGCTGACGCCCACGCAAAGCGGATGCATCCCCTTCAGGACCTGGACGGTGACGTTGGCGACGCGAAAGGACTCCTCCTGCGTCATCTCCGGGAGCGCTTCACGGAAGAGGGCCGCGAAGTGCTCGCGCAGCCAACTTCTGCCGGAGGGATCCCGCTGATTTCCCCGCGGTGTACCTAGCAGAGGGAAGTAAGCGGGCCGTTTTTCGATGTAATCGAGAACGATGTCGAAGATCCTGTCGACGAGTTGCTGGATGCTCAGCTTTTCGGGAGTCTCCGTGAAAGGCGCCCAGCGAAGCTTCATCTCATCGATGTACTGCTGCCGCAGCGCATTCATGAGCGCTTCCTTGTTCGGGAAGTATTGATAGAGCGTTCCGATGGAGGCCTGGGCGAGATCTGCAATCTGCGTCATGGTGGCAGCTTCGTAACCCACGTCCGCCATCACAGAGGCGGCGGCTTCGAGGAGTTGTGAAAGACGCTTTTCCCCTCGTTCCTGCTGCGGATTTCTTCTCTGGTTTGACATTGCTGAGGACATCCTCATATTCTAAGTCGAGAACGAACCTGAGGATGTCCTCAGGTTTTGATTTGCGAAGGAGAACCCATGCCGTTGACCACACTTGACCCCAAAAGCGCTCTGATTCTGATCGATCTGCAGAACGGCATCGTCGCTATGCCCGCCGCTGACCTTATAGCTCCCGTCATCAAACACGCTTCCGAGTTAGCCGAAGCTTTTCGTGCGCACAAGCTGCCAGTGGTCCTGGTCAATGTGGCCGGTGCAGCGCCGGGACGATCGGAGCAGGGGTTTCGCATGGACGGACCTCCTCCCGCGGAATGGACCGCTCTGATTTCGCAGCTGAACCAGCAGCCGGAAGACCACACCGTGACGAAGAAAACGTGGGGAGCCTTTACGAACACCGGTCTCGCCGACTACCTGAAGGAAAAGGGAGTGACGCAGGTGGTGCTCGCCGGTGTGGCGACGAGCATCGGTGTGGAGTCAACTGCACGCCAGGCACAGGAACTGGGGCACAATGTCACGCTCGTCATCGATGCCATGGCGGATATGAACGCGGACGCGCACCACAACAGCGTGACGCGGATCTTCCCGAGACTGGGTGAGACCGGCACGACACAGGATGTCCTCGCTCTCCTTAAGAGCACCCGCGCCTAACGGACTGGCAGAAACGCTTCAGATGTTCGAGGAGTTTGCAATGGAATGGATTCATTACAGCTCGTACTTCTTCGGTGGCATCTTTCTCGCGAATGCCGTTCCCCATTGGGTGAGCGGCATTACGGGACATCCGTTCCAAACCCCCTTCGCGAAGCCACCCGGGGAGGGGCTTTCCTCTTCAACGGTGAACGTGCTGTGGGGGTTCTTCAACCTGGTGGTCGGCTATGTGCTGGTTTGCCGGGTCGGAAGTTTTGATTTGCACTCTACCTGCCATGTGGCTGCCCTGTTGCTGGGTGGTTTGCTTCTAAGTCTGCCTATGGCGCGCCACTTCGGCCGCTTCCACGGGGGCAATGCGCCCGAACAATCGTGAAGACCGGACACACTCCTGCGACTTCATCGGAGACCTCGCCGAAGAGTGCATCGCCCGCTTCGATCTCGCATGCCTGGCGCGCACTGCGGCATCGCAACTTCCAACTCTTCTTCTTCGGGCAGAGCGTCTCCGTGATTGGCAACTGGATGACGCGGCTAGCGACGAGCTGGCTCGTCTACCGGTTGACGCATTCGGTGCTTCTGCTCGGCGTCGTAGGCTTTTCCGGGCAGATTATCTCGTTCCTTCTCGGTCCCTTTGCCGGGGTCTGGGTGGAGCGACTCAATCGCCGCAAGCTTCTGGTGGCGACGCAGGCCGCTGCCGCCGTGCAATCGCTCGCTCTGGCCGCGCTTACCCTCACCCACGTCATCACGCTGTGGGAGGTCATCGCCCTTACGGCGATGCAGGGCCTCATCAACGCCTTCGACATGCCCGGGCGGCAGTCCTTCCTTGTGCAGATGGTCGAAGATAGAAAAGATCTCAGTAACGCCATCGCGATCAACTCCTCCATGGCCAATGGAGCGCGGCTGATCGGTCCGGCCATCGCAGGTCTGGTGGTGGGTGCCTTTGGTGAAGGCTGGTGCTTTCTTCTCGATGGCTTCAGCTACTTCGCTGTGATTGCGTCGCTACTGTTGATGCAGATCAAACCGATGGAGATTCGACGTCGCGGGACAAGCATGCTGGAGGAGATGCGCGAAGGCTGGGACTACGTCCGCACCTTCCGTCCAATCCGCTCGATTCTGCTGGTCTTTGCAGTGGGGAGCATGATGGGCTACTCGTATCCCGTGCTGCTTCCGTTCTTTGCGGCCCAGGTGTTGCATGGTGGAGCGACGACGCTGGGCTGGCTTACGGGGGCGTCGGGGGTCGGAGCGGTGGCGTCCGCGCTCTCGCTCGCGATCCGCAAGTCGGTGGTGGGTCTTGTCCGAATGATCCAGATCGCGTCGGCAATGCTTGGTTCTGCTTTGATCCTCTTTGGTTTTTCGCACACGCTCTGGATCTCTCTTGTGCTGATGGTCTTCGTTGGCTTCGGCTTGATCCAGTGCGCTTCGGCGAGCAATACGATCATCCAGTCGTTGGTGAAAGAGGGTATGCGCGCGCGTGTAATGGGGTATTACACGATGGCGTTTTTCGGCTCGGCTCCATTTGGAAGTCTGCTGGCCGGTGTGCTGGCCGCACGCATTGGTGCAGCGCATACCCTCATGTTTACGGGAGCGTGCTGTATCGCCGGTTCGCTTTGGTTCACGCTGGAGATGCCAAAGATAAAAGCGGAGATGCGGCCCATCTATGAAGAGATGGGGCTGTTGCCCGTGCAGCAGGAAGCGGCGTTGGAGGCTGTTTCTGGGGCTTAGCCGGCTTCTGTCGGAAGGCTGGGCTTTGCTCGCAAATCACGTGAGCTAGACCAAGCCTGAGATCGCCGAGTGTAGTGCCCTGTTAAGAAGTGCTGAAATAACGGAAAGGAATTCGATTAACCTTAGCTGGAGTCTTATTACTGAACCGAGCCTGGCCAACGTTCCCATTTCGGCGTGCATGCTGTACGTGACACAATCTCTTCGACAGATCGCTGTTGGGAGAGAGTATGACCAAATTCAAGCGCGTGGTAGCTGGTTTTGCTATTGCACTAAGTGGGCTGGCTGTCGGAAGCGCGCTGTCCTTCGCGTCGCTCTGGCTGTATACGACAAGGATTTACCTCCCTCGGCATTCTCTACCTCCAGGGACGGGGGTAGTGATCGGAGGCATTCTGCCCAGCCTGTTTGGAGGTTTGCTCGTTGCATCAGCAGCGTTGCTCTTCTTCATAGTTTCGACGAGAACTTCCAAGACCGCTGGCCGATGACAGGTGATTGCATGTCGTCAAGTGGATTCGGTCTTCCTGTCCATTTGCGGGCAGCGTCGCCGATTGTGGACAGTTGCTCTCTGGAAAATCAGTCCGCTCGACAGAAGAATGAGCGAGTTCCAGCCATGCAGTTTGGCCGCCAGGATGCTCTTGTAAGAGCTTACAGACGCAAAAGGAGAACTCAGCTATGGTACAGGCCCTCGTCCAGAATCTTCGATACGCGCTGCGGCAACTCCTGCGCGCGCCCGGCTTCGCGGCTACGATTGTCCTCACTTTGGCGCTAGGGATAGGTGCAAACACCGCCATCTTCACGCTCTTCGATCAAGTTCTACTGCGCATGCTGCCGGTGCAGAAGCCGAAGGAGTTGGTGCGGTTTGAGTGGAGCGGAAGTTTCTCCGGATCGTCGAACGGCTTTGGCGGAGGCAAGAAGAATTACTTCTCCTATCCGATGTATAAAGACCTGCGTGATCGCAGCTCGGCCTTTGCAGGTGTCGTGGCTGCAAGCCGTACAGCAGTGGGAATCGCATGGCACGATCAGGCCGCGAGCGAGGACGCGGAGCTGGTGAGCGGAAACTACTTCGATGTCCTTGGCCTGCGGCCAGCGCTGGGGCGTCTGTTTACTTCCTCCGATGAAGGAGCGAAGAACTCCAACCCGGTCGTGGTGCTGGGTTACGACTATTGGAAGACGCACTTCAACGCAGCGCAGGATGTCGTGGGACAAGCGTTGTTGGTCAATGGACATCCCTTCACCATTCTTGGAGTGGCTCCGCAAGGGTTTCACAGCGCGGTGGATGGTTATAACCCAAGAGTCTTTCTACCGGTGAGTATGACCGAAGTGGCCATGCCCTGGATGGCTCCGGAAGACGATCTCAATAGCCATAAGTCGATCTGGCTGACCATATTCGCACGACTCAAGCCAGGTATGACGCGCCAACAGGCCGAAGCCAGCGTAGGTCCTCTTTGGTATTCGCTCCGTGCGCAGGAGCTGACGGCGTACAAGAACGGCACGCGATTTAAAGAAGGTTTTCTGAACCAATCGCACCTCTCTGTCGTCGACGACTCCTCGGGGTTTATGCCACAGCGCGCCGAACTGCGCATGCCCATGCTGGTGCTGATGGGAATGGTCGGGGTACTGGCTGCGATGTGCGCGGTAAATGTGGCCACACTTCTTCTTCTGCGTGCTGCCGGGCGCGTGCGGGAGTTTTCGCTTCGTTACGCGCTGGGAGCGGCAAAGTCGCGAATCATTGGGCAGCTTCTGGTGGAGGGTGGCCTGCTCGGCGCGATGGGCTGCCTCGCCGGGCTTGCACTCTCGCCGGTGATCGCGCAGGCGCTGGTCAGGCTGCTGATGCACGCAGATGAAGTAATCGATTCGCCCTACAGCGCGGCGGTGAGTGGGCGTGCGCTCTTGTTCAGCCTCGTGCTTTCGTACGTCGTATGCCTCGCCTTCAGCGCGGCTCCGGCACTGCAGTTCCTCAGACCGCGGCTGGCCGAAGCGCTTCGGCAGAATACGGGAACGGCTTCGAAGAGCTCGCAGCGATTCCGCAAAGTTGCCGTTGGTCTGCAGATCGCTTTGACGATTCTGTTGATGGGCGGAGCGGGACTCTTTCTGCGCACATTGACCAATCTGCGAAGCCAGAATATCGGTCTGCAGACCTCCCATCTGATGACGCTGCAGGTCGACCCGAACCTGGCGGGCTACGACGAGGCGAATATACCGCGCGTTGAATCGGGAGCATTGGAAGCAGTGCGGTCGGTACCCGGTGTGCAAGCGGCTGCTGGAACAACAGACCCCGTGATCGCCAACAACTCCAGTCACAGCTCGTTTTCGGTTCAGGGACACTCTGAGACCGATGACGACGGAAGGATGCACTTTGAGGATGCCTGGGTCACGCCGGATTACTTTGCGGCACTGGGTGAATCGCTGCTGGCGGGTCGAGATTTTTCCGCCGCCGATGCGAAGGATGCCCCGCGTGTTGCGATCGTGAATCTGGCCTTTGCCAAACGGTTCTTTGGATCGCCTCAAAATGCTCTTGGACGATTGATGGCTGCAGGCAATGGCAACGTGAACTACGACCTCACGATCATCGGAGTCGTTGGGGATATACTCCACCGCGATATGCGGGACAAGGTGTCCGAGGCAGTGTTTCGCTCCTACGCGCAGATGCCGCACCCTATTGGCCTACAGCTTTATGTACGCACGGCACAGACGCCGGAGGTTGTGGAGAGCGCGATCCGCGAGAGCATTCGACGCTATGATCCAAAGCTCGTAGCGGAAGACATGCGCACGATGGAAGAACAGATCGATCGCAGCGTTTCGAACGAGCGCGCGCTGGCACTGCTTGCGGCGAGCTTCTCCGCTCTTGCGCTTCTGATGACGGCGGTAGGTCTCTACGGTGTGCTGGCCTTCGCTACGGCGCAGCGGACCCGAGAGATCGGCGTGCGCATGGCTCTGGGAAGCGACCGCGCCTCAGTCGTGATGCTGGTGCTCCGAGAGATGGCGCTGACGGCGGTGATCGCGATCGTGGCTGCGGTCCCCGCAGCGATCGGGCTTTCGAAGCTCGTGCAGAGCCAGCTCTACGGTGTGGTGCCGGGCGATCCGCTCACGCTGGCCGGATGCGTGGTCATCGCTACGCTGATGGTGCTGGCGTCGGCTGCGATTCCGGCGCGACGAGCAGCGTCGGTCGATCCGATGCTGGCGCTTCGAACGGAGTAACTCCCAAGCCAAAGGGGCCTGTCTGCTTGAGTGCAAGCAGGCCCGTGTCGTTGGTTAGGTCCTAACGGCTACTTTCCGCTCTGCTTGACGGCCACCACGGAGATTTCGATTTTGGCTCCGCCGATGAGGCCTGCCACCTGCACCGTCGCGCGGGCGGGCTTGGGGTCGGGCATGAGCTTCTTGTAAACGACATTCATGGCGGGTACGTCGGCAAGGTCGGTGATGTAGACGGTGACGGAGACGATGTCTGTCATCTGGTAACCGGCCTGCTTCACGACCTTCTCGATGGCGGCGATGGTGTTGGTGGTCTGAACGGTGATATCGGTGCCGGTGACCTTTCCGTGCTCATCGGGGCCCTGTTGACCAGCGACATAGAGGGTGTTGCCCGCGATATAAGCGTTGCTGAAGGGCATGCCGGGTGTGAAGTCGATGGCCTTGTTCTGGGCGAAGGCCGAAGTGCCGAGTGCGAGCAGGCCTGCGACGAAGAGGGTGTGCTTCGCTGCCTTTGAGACGGTGAACTTCATGTGCTTGGATCTCCTATCCGGTGAGGATGAGTGATTTTCTCACTTCGAAGTTCCTACGGGAATAAAACCAGGAGTGAGCGCGCCTAAAAACAGAAAAGCCCTGCGCAGGGCAGGGCTCTCTCTTGCTGAAGCAAATTTACGCGATGGGATCAACAGCCACAAAACGGCCAAGGTTGCCACGGTCCAGAAACTTGACGCGTCCCGAGATCTTGGCAAACAGCGTGTCGTCGCATCCACGGCCAACATTCAGGCCAGCCTTCAGCGGGGTTCCACGCTGACGCACCAGGATCGATCCGCCGGTTACGACTTCGCCCGCGAACTTCTTGACGCCGAGGCGCTGCGCGTTCGAGTCACGTCCGTTCGTAGTACTTCCGCCACCTTTTTTATGTGCCATTCCTCTACCTCATCACCGGGTGCCGGATTTACCAGGCCAGCCCTGTCGAATTCAAAATTTTGCGGTACGAAAGCGACTACTTGGCTTCAGCCTTGAAGCTCTTGCCGTTCACCAGGATCTCGTTGATCTTGACTTCAACGAAGTTCTGACGATGCCCCTGCATCTTCTTGTACTGCTTCTTGCGCTTGAAGTGGAAGACCAGGATCTTGTCGCCACGGCCTTCGCCGACGACCGAGGCCAGCACCTTCGCGCCGCCCAGCTCCTGCTCAAACTTGCCCTCTTCGCCGCTTACGGCCAGAACGTCAGAGAACTCCAAAGCGCCGTTCTCGTGCGCCGTGGTCTCGATCTTCAAGGTGTCTCCGGGAGCAACACGATACTGCTTCCCGCCGGTACGAATCACTGCGTACATAAACTTCCTCCACGCGCATCATGCGAAAGTACCGCAAGTTGGGAACGCGTCCAAAACTTGAACCAGTCATATCAAAACGCTGGATTGGGTGGCAGGTACTGGCTCCAGAATGGCCCTCACGAAACAGGAACTCAATCAAGCCGCCCCGCAACGCAGGGGCACTCCGCCAAACTTAACGAGAATACGGCAAATCCGCGCCTCAGGTCAACCATTCCATGCGACGGAAGTTTCCCGATGAATCCTAAGCCACATAAACGACATCTGTTGTATTGAAGCCGGGAGAACCTTCAGCCCGACCACAGGAGATTCAGATGAACATCGTCGTCATTGGAGCTACGGGAAACTCCGGCTCACGCATCGTCAAAGAGCTGACCGCACGCGGCCACCAGGTTACGGCAGTCTCGCGTTCTGCCGTGGAGAAGCTTGCCGATACTCCCAACGTCAAGGCCGTGGATAACGATCTGAGCGACGCAGCGCAGATCGCCACCTTCAGCAAGGGCGCGGACGCCATCGTGCACGCCTACGCTCCGCCGCCGACGGAGACCGACCAGATTTTGACGGTGACGGCCAGGATCGTGGACGCGATCCAGCAGTTGGGCGGAAAGAACGGCGGTCCCCGGCTGCTGGTGGTCGGTGGAGCAGGCGGTTTGAACGTGGCTCCGGGCGTGACTCTGCACGACTCCGGCTACCTGCCCGAGCCGTACCTCCCGATCTCGGAGGCGCATATTAAGGTCTACAACGCCCTGAAGGCGAACGACCAGATTGACTGGACGTACTTCGCTCCGGCGGGCTTCTTTGAACCGGGTGAGCGCACAGGCAAATACCGCCTGGGCAAAGACGACCTCCTTATGGGAGCGGACGGCAACAGCCGCATTTCGATGGAGGACTACGCCATCGCTACTGTGGACGATCTCGAAAGCCCGAAGCACAAGGGCGAGCGGTTCACGATCGGCTACTAAGGCTCGCACCAAGGCAAAGGCCCGGCGGATTCCGTCGGGCCTTTTGCGCGTCTCATTCTCCCCAGTGCTGCGATTGGATCGGCTTCATATGTTGGCTCTTTCGAAGTCTTCCAAATGAGCTGCGCGATTTGAAGTAAGAAGGAACATTGCACGATCTGCGCATCTGATCTTTCAAATCTGAAAGAATCTCATCTTGTGCCCCAATGCACTGACCGAATTGGTTCAGTAGTCACGGGAAACATTCTCGTAGGAGCCATCTCTCCGGGCTGCTTTTCTCTAAAATTTCCGATCAATGCATTTGCCCACTGGATAAGAATGAGGCTTGGCAGATAGCCCACCCTATAAGCGCGCACATTCATTGTCGTTCCGACAAACCAGAAAATTGCGGCGACCAGAAAGAAAACGCCGATAACCCGGTTAAGGTAGCGCGCCATCTTTCGAGCAGGAACAATTTCTCCCTCATCCCAAAGTTCCTGGCGAATCCCCTCGCCTATTTTGTTCTGCGACCAATAGGCCAGCCAGCCACCCGAGCTGCCGATCGCAATCAGAAGAGCCCAGAACCAAAGATTCCCGATACCGAACCTGCACGAATCGCGTGCCAACCAGGAAAAGAGTATGAGCCAACTCGCGATGAGAAGTGCGATACCTGCACAGGAGATACCAACCCATTGATTTATCGGCCTGCGCCCCGCACTCATGGGGCGATGCTAGCACTCCCACCCCTATCGGGCCGGTGGAATCTCTTCGGCGATTTCAAAATGGGAAAACTGGAACGCACACAGCTCGTATGACTCCCGGTGAGTCGTTCTACTGCGTTCTCTCCTTCAAGACATATCCCTTAGGTGGCGAAAACAGTGCAGCGTCTGGTTCACCCATCGTGATCGACTCAACGGCAGTGACCGTGCGTCCGTGCCGTGGATCGTTCTGGACGTGCATCACGACCATCTTCAGGTCGATCGACTGCCATGTTTCCGTCACGGTCACGAATTCCTGCGCATTTCCGACTTCACCCGCAGAGATCGTGTGTGTCTCGCGAAAGCCCTGAGCACTTACCCCACTGATTGTCTTGTAACCGATCTCTTCTCGTTTATATTCCGAGCGCGGAGGCATTACTGCCCTGGACGCGGACCGTTTCGCTTGTGCGGAGGCTGCCCGAGGATGCGAAACGTACGCTATCTCCTCACTAGCGTCGCCCATATACCAGGTGGTCGAAGACACATTGTCTGCGTCATGAACATTCACGAGATAGCGCGGCGTTGACTGTCCCTTATCGATCGGGACACATGTCAGCAGCACCTGGGTCATCAGATGGCCAACCGCATCTCGAGCCAAGAGAACACGCGTTTCCGTATGAATTGAATTTCCATCCGCGAGGTTTTGATCGAAGGTTGTCTTCATCACCGCCAGCAAAGGTGGCCCCTTTGCCTCTACTCCATAGCTCATGCCTCCGCCCATGCTCCCAGCGGTGCACGAGGGCTCCGCGGCTTGCGCAAATCCTCTTAACGCGCCCACAGCCAGGCAAGCGACAAATATCCAACCGGCACATCTTCCGTTCATAACCTCTCTCCTCCGGAATAGCGGCCGCAAGAACGCTAGCAGCCTCATAAATCCCTCCGCAATCCTTTCAAAAAATATTTCTTTGAAACGTTCCTAACCGGGACAGCAAACCGCTGTCTAATCGCCGCATGGATAAGGAAGAGAAAGAAGCGATTCGGCAGATCCTGTCCGGCAACCGGGACGCTTACCGCGTTCTGATGGATCGCTACTTCGTTCAGGTTCACCGCATCGCCTTTCGCATCACGGGCGACGAGGAAGACGCAGAAGAGGCCGCGCAAGAGGCCTTCCTCCGCGCCTACAACAAGCTCCCCGGCTTCCGTATGGACGCCGCATTCTCCACATGGATCACACGCATCGCTATGAATACCGCCCTCAATCTCGTCGAACGCCGCAAGCGCGATCTCGCGCACCACGCGCCCCGCATCGCCGACGCCGTCACTGATGGCCACGTACAGGTCGCGGACGATAAAGCTTCTCCCGAGCAGGCTCTCCTCGACCGCGAGACCGAAAGCATTCGCAAACAGGCGATGGCCTCGCTCACACCCATGGAGCGCACTGCCTTCACCCTCCGCCACATGGAAGAGACGCCCATCGCAGAGATCGCCGTCGCCCTCAACATTCAGCCCAACGCGGCCAAGCAAGCCGTCTTCCGCGCCGTTGGGAAACTCCGCCGCGCGCTTGCGCCCGTAACAGGAGGTCTGGCATGAATTCTTCCAACCACTTCTCCGAAGACGATCTCATCGCCTTTCATCTGAACGAGAGCAAAGACGAAGCCGCCATCCGCCAGCATCTCGATACCTGCGAGAGCTGCTGTGCGCTCTCGGACTCCATCGCCGAAACCCTTCGCGTCTTCTCTGCAGAACCCGTTCCGACGCCCGACTTCGAGGCCAACTGGCAGCGCGTGCGCGGCAGCCTGACCGTACTGGCGAAGCCGCAGAAGAAGTCCTGGTGGAAGATCGCAGCCTGGCCCGCGCTGGGCACACTGACCGCGGCTCTTCTGGTGACCATCGCCTTTGGCGTCCATCACCAGAAACAGAAGACGAACACCTACGCCTTCAATCGCCCCGGGCCGCTGACTACGGCGCCTGCGGATGAACGCAACCATCTTGACGCCGCTGAACGCCTGCTCACCACGGTGAACCACACCTCCGGCGAACTCGACGACAACACCCGCGCCGCGGCTCGCACCCTTGCACTCCGCAACGCGGTTTACGTGCAGCAAGCCACGCAACGCGGCGACCTTGTTGAAGCCTCCACCCTGGAAAGCTTGGGTCGCGTTCTCACAACGCTCGATAACGAGTCGCACAAGTCGAGCACCTTTCGCCTCCGTGTGGAGATGAACACCGACGGCCTTCTTTTAGACATTCGCATTCTCCGCCAGAACGACCAGAAGTAAAGGAACAAAAAGGACCCGACCATGAACGTTCTTCCCTTGCGCACCGCACTCCTTCTTGCAGCATTTGCTGTCTCCCCTCTCGTTCACGCAGAAGCTGTGGCCTCTCCCGCACCTGATAGCAAATCCGATGCAGCCTTCACTGCCGGTACCGATGCGATGAATGGACAGCGTTGGTATGACGCCGTCCGCTCCTTCGACCAGGTCATCAGGGAGAATGGGCCGCGTACGGACGCGGCGCTCTACTGGAAGGCATACAACCTCAGCAAGCTGCACCGCACCGGGGAGGCCAAAGCCACATGCAGTACGCTGCATGCACGCTTTGGCTCCAGTTCCTGGAATAACGACTGCACTGCGCTGCTTGTCTCCGTTTCGGCAGATCCCAAGATCGCGATCTTCATCAACAACGACTCAGACAACGATCGTTCGGAACGGCCTGAGCGTCCTGAAAGACCCGAACGCCCGGAGCGTCCAGAGCGCAGTGAAAGCCGCGATCCCGATTCGGATATCAAGATGCTCGCCCTCAACTCACTCATGCAGCAGGATCCCAACCGCGCTCTTCCCCTGCTTCGCGGCATCCTCAGCGGCAACAACTCCATGGAGATGAAGAAGCACGCTATCTTTGCACTCGCGCAGAGCAAGAACCCCGAAGCGCAGAAGATCCTCGATGACGCCGTCCGCGGCAAAATGGACGCGGAACTGCAACGCCGCGCCATTGAGATGATGGCTGTCTTTGGGGGCAAACGCTCCAACCCGGCCTTCGTGGAAGTTTATAAATCCACCTCGGATCCCAGGATAAAGAAAGCCGTCATCAATGGCCTGTTTATCTCTCAGGACGCACCCCACATGGTCGACATCGCTCGCTCGGAGAAAGACCTTCAGTTGAAGCGACAGATCGTCTCACAACTTGCCCTCATGCACGACCAGGCAGCACAGGATTACATGCTGGAACTCCTCAAATAAAAGAGAGTGCCCCATTCTTTAGCGCTCTTGGCGAAAGGGTGGGGAGCAGAGCGCATAGACCGGATCCACGCGCTCCTCATACAACCCACGATGCACTCCACGGAGAAACCCATGCGCCTCATCTCGCGTATCAGCCCCCTCTTGCTCTCAATCGCGATCGTCGCGACCACCCTCAACGCACAGCAACCCAGGCTCGTTCACGCCCAGCTCACTACTCTTGCTGACATCCACGATCCCGCTCTTCAAGTCGAATCAGCAAAGAAAACAAATGCCGTCAGCTGGGTCGCATGGCCCGTGAAGACGCTCGAAACGTTTAACACTGGCTGGAACAACGACCAGACTGTCTATTTGGAAGGCGATCACCACGACGAGTCCAACGGCTTCCGCACACAGGACAGCACTGACTTCGCCCTCATCCTCATTCGCGTCAGTGACGGTGCGATCTCCAAGGTTCATATCGAATCGCCGAAGCGGACCATCGATGCAGGGGACGCACGCGTCGTCTATCTTCCCAATGCCACCGGCGATCTCAGCGTTCGTTTCTTCCTTGGCCTTGCGCAGGAAGCCACACAGAAGAAGATTCGTGATGTCTCCATGTTCGCGCTGAGCCTGCACAGGGACCCCGCAGGCCTGACCGCGCTGACGTCGCTCACCAGGCCCGACAAGGACTCCATGCTGCGAGAAAAATCGGCGTTCTGGCTGGCGAATCGACACGGACACGAGGGTTTCCTCGTCCTGCAAAAGCTCGCGCGTGATGAACCCGATGCGGGTCTTCGCGAGAAGATCGCCTTCGATCTAACGATCTGCAAAGACCCCGAGGCCACCGCCGAACTCATCAAGATGGCGCACAACGATGCCGACCCGAAGGTCCGTAAACAGGCGCAGTTCTGGATGGCAAGCAAGGCAGGCACTGCCGTCTCCGCCGACCTTGTGAAAGCTGCGGAGAATGATCCCAACACGGACGTGCGCAAGTCGGCCGTCTTCGCTCTCTCACGCCTCCCCGGAGACGAAGCCGCCACCCAGCTCATGCATGTGGCCGATACCAGCAAAGACCCTGCTGTTCGCAAGCAGGCCGTCTTCTGGCTGGGGCAATCCCACGACCCGCGCGCACTCGACTACCTGGCCAGACTCATTCAGAAGTAACAAGCCCTGTGCCCCATTCTTTCGCGGCGTTATCGCGAAAGGGTGGGGTCGCGTAGGCGCACAAACCAGATTCAACTCCGAACTTTTGTGCAACCGAAGCCGTCTTGTCGTTCAGGTTTACGAAACAAGAATGCGGCTATGAGGTTGAGTCCCAAGTCTCTCTTATAGGCTTTCATCCCTATGCCACGGGCGTAGAAATCAAGGATGCCAGAACCGACTGCACCATCCCGTTGCTCAACGAGGGATAGTCCCGACTGTGCGACGAGCTCTTTCTTCAGCGCTATGATTCTCTATTCCGTTCCAGCTTGATAGAGCCTTGGCTGAGCTTCTACCTTTCCGCGATTCGTTTCGGCCACGGGATGTTTGTAGTTGAGAGAACAAACGCATCGCTGACAGATGGCATTCTCACCGACGTCCAGAGATGCACGGAACTTCATGGCTTCCTCGCTATTGATTACCTCACCCAACGTCTGCAGTTTGGTGCTTCCTATACTTGGGTGGAAGAAACAAGGGCGAACTGATCCGTCGATCTCCATCACCGCAGAGACCCAGGGAGCGTTGCATCGTGGAGCGACAGGAGGCATCTCTCCAAGCTGCTCGCGAAAGCGCCGAGCGATTCGCAGTAACTTGGCAGGAGGTTCGACGATGTACTTCGACTGAAAGTCGTCAGCGTTCTCGGCGACCAGCCGCTCGATCTCTTCTTCCAGGGCGCGGATTTCGCTCGGCATAAGGCTGATCTGATTCTGTCGCTCGCCCGGCCATACAAGCTCACGGTTGAAGGCCTGTGAGGTCAGGTCGGCAGCCAGAAAAGAGATGGAATTCAAGCCCAGTGACTTCGCCCCTTCTACCGTTCTGCGGAGTAAATTGTGATTTGCCTTCTGCACCGTGCTTCGACCGCGAATGGGAAGCGTAGGCGCGTGCTGTCGTATCGCGGAGATGCCGTCCCCGATGAGCCGGAAGGCTCCTTTCACGCGTCTTACCTGATCGTGAATCTCTTGCGGACCGTCCAGAGAGATGATGACTTCATCTACGAAGTCGGCGACGATGTTTGCGCGTTTCGCAAGAAGCAGGCCCGTCGTAAGAAGCGTGATCTGCACACCGCACTCTTTCAAAGTGCGGCAGAGAGTCTCGAAGCTGCGATGCATTAAGGGTTCGCCACCCGTAAGGACAATATGCTTTACATCCATCGCTTCGATGGATTCACGATGGCGTGCGAAGTCGGCGAGATCAAGTTCCTTCCCACCTTCCCGCTGCCAGATATCACACATCAAGCAGCGACAGTTGCACTGTTCGTGCACATTCAGAATGAGGATCGGCAGGTGAGTCAGGCGCGGTTCAAAGGAGACAGCATCGGATCGTTCATTCGAAAAAGAGGCGTTAGCCGAGAGCGCTTCAGCGGGCATGAAAAGGCTCCGCGAACGAATCTGCATCTTCGAACGCACATTCAAGAAAATCCTGGACCCGGCAGCTGGCGAAGCGCTTCTTCAGAACGGTCATGATTCAACGTAAGCGATGCCCTGTCTCAAGTTGTCAAACTCTGGTCAGCACAGTGTCACTCGGGTGTTTCGGGGTTGGCGGATGACTTGCTGACTCGCTGACCGGCTGACTCGCTCTCTTCTACAGCCTTCATCGCCCGCTTCTCCCGCGCCTCGGGCCCCTGGTAATAAAAAATCCCCATCAAGTGCCCGCGCCGCTGCACCGCCGTCATCGCATTCCAACCGGCCTGTGCCTTCGGATGCCGCTGAAACAGCATGCGCAGAATGGGTGGCAACTCGCGCTCGCCCTCCATCGTCAACAGGAAGCGCTCTGCCATCCGCTCGGCCTGGCGGACACGCGCTTCGGCACTCTTCGGACTAGTGATGGTCTTGGAGATATCCGCTTTCGCGGAAGGGCTCAGTTCGTCGTAGAACGCACGTAGCTTCTTCTGTTTCGCAAAGATCTTCTCGAGTTCCGCGGGAACGGTCTCATCCCGGCTCTCAAGGTCCGGCCAGAGCACCACCTCTACCATCGCTCCCACGCCCGCATGGGCGTTCTTCTGCATGACCTTGTTGATCAGAAGGAAGTAGCCACCTTCCTTCTCCGAGAAGAGGGAACTGCGAAAGGCGAACCCATTCACAGTGCCCTGCACGCGCAGGCCTTTGCGCTCTTTCCAGACCTTCGTTGCGTCGAAGGGTACGCGCGCGATGACCCATCCCAGGTTGCCCCGTAATGGCTCCAGAACGGCACGAAAGGTCTTCTTCAAGCCTCACCCCGGAAGAAAGGTCTAAGCCCACTGGTCGCTCGCCCCAGCCACGCAAACTCCGCCGCTACACCGCGTCCAAATCTTCCCGGTTCTGCGCTTTGAAACAGGTAGACGCCGACGATACAGATCAGTGGTTCGAGAGGATGCCGAAAGCGGGCCTGCACCGTCACCAGGTAATAAGTGATCGGCAGCAGCAGAAACGCGGCAAGCATCACACCGGAAAAATACACCCTGCGCTTTACCGCCAGCAAGACCCCAAACCACCCCGCGAGCGAAAGAAACTCGAAGCTGATGATGCGGATGTACTCGTTCGCGGCGCCCTCGCTCAAAGGATGCGGTACACCTGCCCAGAACATCCACGCGCGCTTCACACTCAACTGCGCATACTGCGCATGATGCCCGGCGATCCACGCTGAAGCCTTTGCCCCGCGATCCGCCACCCAGGCTCGCTCTCCCATCGTCGCGTACTCATGCAGCGTCGCCTTGTCGTCCAGAGGCACCGTCGTTCCCCAGGGAAATCCCACGGACCATGGGCCATTGCCCAGATAGTTCTCCGCTCCGAAGTTTCCACGTAGCGGAATGAACGCGTGAAAGACCGCCCAGTTGCGCGCGGCCCACGGAGCGATCACCGCGCAGAAGACCACTCCCGCCAGCGCAGCCCTGGCCACGCGCGCCGCGGAAAATCCCGGACCCGCCAGCACCCACACCGATATCACGGGCAGCAGGATCAGCGGTGTGGGGCTGGTCAATGCCAGTACCCCCCACAGCAGACCGAAGACAAACCATCGCTGCCAGCTCTGGCTCTCGCGCATCCGCAGAGCCAGCACCATAATCCACGCCAGCAGACACGTGCTCGCCGTCATCTCCCAGATCCAACGCACCGCGTACTGCATCGCCGCCGGATGCAGGGCCCACATCCAGCCGCTCCACAGGGCGACCCTGGCTCCGAAGCATCGCCGCGCAACCTCCCAGACCGCCACCGCCGTCGCAGCGGACATCAGGCAGTTGACCATCAGGATCACCCACGCCGACAGCGCCGAATACACGCCGCACACCTTGAAGATCCCCACCATGAGCAGCACGTAGAGCGGCGGAGACCACGCCGTCGGGCCCGTGTGTCCGTTGAATGGGTCTGCGTACCCAAACCCCGTCGCCAGCGCGCGCGCAACGCGGCCCATCTCCCAGCCGAACTGGAAGTGGTCCTCGAGCGGTCGCACCTTGAACGTATGCGCCAGCGTCATGTAGGCCACGCGCACCAGAAATGCCACCCAGAAGACGCGCCAGCGCAGCCGCCGTTCGTCTTCACTCCACCCACCTATCGCGCTCGTATCCATCAAAAATCAAGTTACAGCAACAGCGGCACGGATTACCCTTAACGCATGACCCTCAACCCCTACGCCACCTTCCTCGAGATCGGAGAGGACACCCAGGCCATCATCACAGAGACGCCGAAGACGCTCGCCAGTCTCCTCCTCGCGCTCGGCAAGGAAAAAGCCGAAACTCCGCTGGAGCCCGGCAAGTGGTCGCCCCGCGAGGTGGTCGCGCATCTGGCCGACTGCGAACTCATGTTCGGTGCGCGCCTCCGGCAGGCTCTGGCAGATCCCGGTTCCACCATTCTTCCCTTCGACCAGGATGTCTATGCGGAGCGCTACGCCAACTACGATCTCGTCACGGCGCAGGCGACCTTCAATGCAATCCGCGCCTGGAATCTGGCGCTCCTGACAACCGTTTCAGCGGAAGATCGCTCCAAAGAAGTGACGCACCCGGAGCGCGGCACCATGACGTTCTGGACCATCGTCGAAACCATGGCAGGCCACGACCGCAACCATCTGCTCCGTCTCCAAAGCTTCGCGGGGCAGGCAGCGTCTTAGCCGCCGCACGAGGCTGTAGCAATGCTTCTTCCGGTAACCCTTTTCCTGGCCACCGCCACCACCACGACGAATCCCCGCGCCTGCAGCGCCTCGCTCACGGTCGCCGATGCCCGGACGCTCGTTCTGGACACACCCAACGCTCGTGCCTTCAAGGAAAACTACGGCGCGAAGCTTCGGGTCGCTCTCGATCGACAGGCGCGCGGCATGGCAACCTTTCGTGTCCTGAACGACTCGGACAATGGCTCTCTTGTTGGGCTATACACGGTGAATCTCCGCACTGGCTCGATCCTCGACGACGACCAGGAGCCTGCCGAAGATGCCAAAACGCAGGCCCTCAGCCATCGTCTGATCGCGCGTCACTGCGCGCAGTAACGCGGGTGTCTGAAGTCGATTTCTAGCTAGTCGATTTTTAGCGTGATGCTGAAGCTGTTCTTGGAGTCGAACGAGCTGATGCTCTTTACAGAGCTCTTCTTGCCGTTGAACTCTGCCCAGATCTCGTAGTCGGCGTTGGAGTTAAGCTGGCCGAAGCGGTATCCGCCGTCGTCGTCGGTGATGAAACTCTTTTGCGAGAGGCTGCGGGTATCTTTGAGGTGAACAACGGCACCCTTGACCGGGGCGTCGGCCTTGGACATGACCTTGCCCTGGACCGAGCGCTGCGCTGCCTGCGCAAAGGCCGGAGCGGCGGAGAACGGCACGGCAAGCGGTGCGAGCAGGAAGATTGCTGCCAGGGCCAAACGGCCAAATTGGAGGAGACCTATCTGGGTGTACTGTTGAGCGCGTTGCGTGGCTCGTGTCATGGCTTGAGTATACGTGCCGGCCAGGGGTCTGGCCGGCAACCTTTCACAGGTACAAACACGCTTTAAACGTATGCGTTGCGTTTGCCGGATTACTCGTCTTCTTCGTCGGCGTCGGCACGTACGGGGGTATCGTCTTCGTCGTCATACCCTTCGGCGTCGACGGCTGCTAGTTCGAGTGGATCGCTGGAAACAACTTCGATGTCAGCACCGCATTCATCACAGGTGACGGTGTCGCCTTCTTCGATTTCTTCCTGGTCGATATCGAGGGGGGTGTCGCATTCTGGACAGAGAGCCATGATCTTTACCTCCGAAATGTTGCTGTAGCGGGATGGTGATTGAAGTCGTAGGACGCAGACAGGGTAGTTTTAGATGGATGTGAAGTTCGCGTCAAGTGAGCGCACAACCTAAATCGAACGGCTACGCATGCTTCGACGCACGAAGAGAGCAGAAGGATGACAATTTTCTAAAAAATTACTTTCGTAGAGTTGTGGGGTTTTACCGGATGGGATCCGCTCCCTATAAAGGGAAAGGAATCAACAGTGACGACTGATTGTGAGCTGAACGCAATTTCGAGTTTACCCCGCGAAAGAGCAGGAGGGCTCGATTTACTGCCTGCGGCTCCGATTAGGATAGAGGTATGCAGCGTGGCGGACCCAGCATGATGACTCTTCCACCATTCGGTGGCGCCGTGCGCCGGATTGTTCTGGCGTATGTGGTGGCTTTTTTTGGCCTTGCGTTATTGCACTTCGCTTTGCCGCAGCGCGGCAGCCTGATTGAAGGTGCGCTTTCCCTGATCCCGATGGCTGTGGTGCATGGCTGGGTGTGGCAACTGGTGACGTACACGTTCGTCGGCGGAGGGATTCTAAATACCGCGTTCGCCTTGCTGACCCTGTGGTTCACGGGCAGCTCGCTCGAAGGGATGCGCGGCCCGCAGTGGGTGGCGGAGCTCTTTTACGTTTCGGTGATTGGCGGCGGTGTGGTGGCGACAATCCTGGCGATGCTGCATGTCTTTGGGCTGCGTCCGGATGTGCCAGCCTGGGGAGCCTGGAGCGCCGTCTTCGGAATGCTCGTCGCCTTCGCCATATTATTCGCCGAACAGGAGATCGTCTTCTTCTTCGTGCTGCGCATGAAGGCGAAGTACCTGGTGCTGATCTATGTACTGATTGAGATCGCCATGCTGATCCGCGGTGAGGACAGGCTGGCCGCCGCAGTGCAGTTGTCAGCCGGCCTCTGCGGGTACCTCTATGTGAGGTTCGCTCCGAGGCGCGGACTTTCGTACGCTGTGACCGAACGTTACTTTGGCGTACGCAACAGCTACTTCCGTTGGAAGCGGCGCCGCGCCGCGAAGAAGTTCGAAGTCTATATGCGCAAGCAGGATCGCGTGGTGCACTTCGACTCCGAGGGGCGCTATATTGCGCCGGAAGACGAGAGCGGATCGAAGCGATCCGACAAAAAGTGGATGAACTAAACATCTACTTCAACTGGGCTGCGCCCTCTCGGGCGCGTCATACGTCCTAATCATAAGAAGTTCATTGGAGAGCTGAGACTTTGCAGAATCTTGGAACGACGAAGTTGGAGATTGCTCCGCTGGCATTGGGCGGAAATGTGTTTGGCTGGACGGCGGATGAGCCGACGAGTTTTGCCATTCTGGACGCATTCGTGGATCGCGGCTATAACCTGATCGATACAGCGGATGTTTACTCCCGTTGGTTCCCCGGACATGTTGGCGGCGAGAGCGAGACGATCCTGGGCAAATGGTTTGCGCAGGGTGGAGGTCGCCGCGAAAAGGTGGTCCTGGCGACGAAGGTCGGCATCGAGATGGGCGAGGGCAAGAAGGGTCTCTCCGCGCGCTATATCCGTGCGGCGGTGGAGGACTCTCTGCGTCGTTTGCAAACGGAGTACATCGATCTCTACCAGTCGCATACCGATGACCCGCTGACTCCCCTGGAAGAGACGCTGCAGGTCTATGACGAACTGGTCAACTCCGGAAAGGTGCGGTATATCGGAGCCTCGAACTACAAGGGGAACCGTCTGCGGCAGGCGCTTGAGACGAGCCGTCATGAGGATCTTGTGGCCTATAAGACGCTACAGCCGAACTACAACCTGCATACCCGCGCGGAGTATGAGACCGATCTTGCTCCCGTGGTGGCCGAGTACAAGCTGGCGGTCCTGCCTTACTTTGCCCTGGGCAGCGGATTTCTGACGGGCAAGTACAAGACGAAGGAAGATGCCGCCGGAGCGAAGCGCGAGGCGCTGGTCGGGAAGTACTTTGACGAGCGGGGGGAGAAGATCCTTGCCGCACTGGCAGCAGTGAGTGCTGAGAGTGGAGAGACGCAGGCTTCGATCGCCTTGGCCTGGCTGCTGACTCGTCCGAATATCGCCGCGCCGATTGCGAGCGCAACTTCGGTGGAGCAGATGGAGGCTCTCTTCCGCGGTGTGGAGATGAAGCTTTCGCCAGAGCAGGTGAAGGCATTGGATGAGGCAAGCGCCTACTGATCGCTCTTTTGAGCAAAGGGTTTCTGATACACTGGGTCAGTTGGAATCGCTGAGCAGCCGTGCGTTGCGCAGTCCCGCCGGCCAACGTTTTTCGAAGAAATCGGGGAGTGGCTCAGCCTGGTAGAGCACCTGGTTCGGGACCAGGGGGTCGGAGGTTCGAATCCTCTCTCCCCGACCAAATTTGGTCTTAGAAAATGGCAACCCTCAGGGTTGCCATTTTTATTTTGCGAAAGTGTCGTTCCTTGGATGAGTTGCGGACGTGATTCTTCAGGCTGGTGTTAGCACGATGTGGTGACGTGATTCCAGCTTAAGTAGATGAGCCTTCGTCTCAAGGCCGCCCGCGAAACCGGTGAGTTTGCCTGAGGATCCGATGACGCGATGGCAGGGAACGATGATGGAGATCGGGTTTCTTCCATTGGCTGCGCCGACGGCACGGGTTGCCGATGGATTGCCGATCTGGACTGCAAGTTGGGCGTAGCTTCGGGTTTCTCCGAAGGGGATAGTGAGCAGGGCTTCCCAGACATCTTTCTGAAACCGCGTCCCTTGCATGTCGAGAGGGATGGAGAAGCTCTCTCGCTTGCCGGCGAAGTACTCCCGGAGTTGGCGCTCAGTAGCAAGGAGTACGGGATGCTGCTCGTCTCTCTCCGATTCGGCCAGCCGCACGCGACCCGGACGGTCGTTCTCCCAAAGAAGGGCGACGAGGCCTTGATCGCTTGCGAACAGCTCCAGATCTCCGACAGGGGATTCGATTTTCTTCCGGACGAGGCCCATTATGGAAATTTTAGAGGCATGCACCGGATCTTCTCTCCGGAAGTTCGCGCGCTATGGTAGATTTTCTCTCGCCGTTCCTCTTGTTCCAACCGTGCGTCTCGCCCGAGACCAAAGGAGAGTCTGGACGTGTCTACCAAAAAGAAATCCGCTGCGAAAAAATCCGCTCCCTTGAAGAACGTAAGTGCCGCTGCGAAAAATTCCCCGCCAAAGTTTATACGCAACGTAGTGCCTGACAGTATCGACCTTCGAGACCGGCCCTATATCCCGTCGATCCAGATAATTCCGAGCGAGGTCCTTGCGCCGAAGGTGAAGATTCCCGTTCTCAATCAGAACGACACGAATGCCTGCACCGGCTTTGCCCTCGCGAGTGTTTTGTATCACTTACTCTTCTCCGCGAAACGTAAACCGCAGGAGTGCGAGGTGTCGCCGTTCATGCTGTACTCCATGGCGCGCCGGTATGACGAGTTTCCGGGCTCGCCTGAGATTGATACTGGCTCCAGTCTTCGGGGTGCCATGAAGGGCTGGTACAAGCACGGCGCATGTGGCGCTGCCCTGTGGCCAAAGTTCGATATGCCCAAACAGGTGGATGATAGTGTCGATGCGGCGGAGGACTGGTGGCTGGATGCGGTTCGTCGGCCACTCGGGGCTTATTACCGCGTGGAAGTGCGCTCGGTTACGGATATGCAGGTGGCGCTCAATGAGGCAGGCGTTCTTTACGCCAGCGCCGTCGTCCACGGTGGTTGGGATGAAGGGGTGGATGCCAAAGCAGACCCAAAGACCGATCTTTGGATTATCCCGCCGAAGAAAGCTCTTCCCAGCGACGGGGCTCACGCTTTCGCGATTGTCGGCTACACCCAGGAGGGTTTCATCGTGCACAACTCCTGGGATACGAACTGGGGCACCGACGGTCATGCGGTTCTGACCTATGAAGACTGGCTTGAACATGCGATGGACTGCTGGGTCGCCCAGCTTGGCGTGGTCACGAAGATTCATCTGGATATTGCCGCGTCCAAGTCGTTGCGCGTGAAGTCCGGCACAGTCCGTCTCGCCAGCGATAGCGTCCTGCGCTACCGCGAGATCGATCCTTTCATCATCGATATGGCCAACAATGGCCTGCTGAGTAACACCGGCGACTTTCGTACGCAGGATGGAGATCTCGATGCGCTCGTGAATCAGCAGGTAGAGATAGCGCGGTCCAAGTGGGGACTTGAGGACGGGGATGTGATGGACGTCGCCATCTATGCGCATGGTGGATTGACCGCGGAGAGCGATGCGGCGGAGACGGCATCGCAATGGATTCCCGCTCTTTATAACGCCAAGGTGTTTCCCATCTTCCTGATGTGGGAGACAGGTCTATGGGATACGATCAAGAACCGGACCGCTGACCTGCTCTCCGGTCAGGCCAGGACGACGGGCGGCATGTTGGATGGCATCAAGAACTGGTGGAATGCCCGTCTGGAAAAGCTTCTGGCTGTTCCCGGCACTGCGATCTGGGGCGAGATGAAGCAGAACGCTGACTGTATCTCGAGCTATCCGCAGAGCGGCGGCATCAAGCTCTACAAGGCCTGCCAGAAATCTCCTTACTTCAAAGATATGTCGAAGGTGCGACTGCATCTCATCGGACACTCGGCCGGGGCCATCGTCCACAGCGCGATCGTCGATCGCCTGAGCAAGGAGGGTTGGAAGTTTGAAAGCGTCAACTTTATGGCTCCGGCAGTTCGGTCGGACAGCTTTCTCGCAGAGGTCGTTCCCGCCATCAAGAGCGGCAAAGTAAAAGCCTATAACCAGTTTAGTCTGCTGGATTCGTTCGAGCAGAAAGATCCTACCTGCAAGCCGATCCTGGGTTACAGTCGATCTCTCCTGTATCTCGTCTCCCAATCCTTCGAGCACGGAACAGTCACGCCGATCCTCGGCATGCAGACTTACTTTAATAGTCAGATTGCATCTTTGAATCTTCCCAATGTCACCCTGATTACCGCCCCCGGCCCGGCGTCGCAGAGTACGACGCATGGTGGGTTCGACAACGATCTGACGACAAGGACCAAAGTAATTTCGCTGATTACGTCCACGCGTCCCTAAGGAAAGAATTTTATAGATCGAACTGCACGCAACGGTAGAGAACCTTCATCCACTGCTTTTTCTTTTCATGGACGACGACCTCCAGAATGCCGTCGGAGTGCCATTGGTGTCTGCGCCGGACCTCGTGTTTGAAAGGCCGAGGCATGTCGAAGGTGTGGTCGATGAACACAGAGGCTCCGCAGGTCGCGCACATGGGCCATACCGAGGCGGACGCATCAAGCCCCAGGCGCTCTATCGTCACATGGTCGAGCTGTCCAACATGAATTGCCCGCATGTCCTTGTGATGCTGGCGATATACACGAGGTACCCCTGGAGACACGTACTAAAGATTCACTCTTTGGTAAGTGATCGTTGACGTTGACGAGGTCAATACTGCACTAATTCCGCGGCAATTTCGTCGCTTAGGTGGCTGAAGTCGATAGGTGCGCCTCGCAGAAAAGTCCCAGACTGAGTGGGCTTGTTTGGCCTCCGCTGCGGATCGTGCCCCGGCGCAGTCACCGTGCGATCCATCGAACGTGAGACGCTGCCGCCGAACTTTCCGGCTACTGCCAATTCTTTCTCGGATCGCTCTGCTCCGGATCCATGCAGCGGAAGATAAGGCGAATTCTGGGACGTGCTTTGTTTCCGTTTGTTCTTCAGGGGAGGAGAAAATGCCGCGTGTGCGATAGAGTGAAAGGAATCCCCTGAAACACTGCTGCGCAAGGCTTGTCGCCGGAAGGCACTCTGCATCCAGTCGACGGCCTGTCTCGCATAACTTTTCGTCTGTAACTAACTCTAGTTTTCGATCGACGAGGTGATTTGATGAGCATTTCCAGGCGCAATTTCCTTTTGCGTGTCGGGCAGGCCGGCGGTTACAGCGCGGCTTTTACAGCAATGCAGGCCATGGGTCTGATGCCGATGAAGGCAGTGGCCGCTGAACCGATTAACGCGACTGCGGGTGTGGGTAAAGGTACGAAGTTGGTCGTTCTGGGAGGCGGGATTGCCGGGCTGACGACCGCCTATGAAGCCAGAAAGCTTGGTTATGACGTGACCCTGCTGGAGGCGCGGAAGCGCGCGGGTGGACGCAGCTGGAGCGCACGGAATGGCGACGTCGTGGAGTTTGTAGATGGAACCAGGCAGCAGGTCAGCTGGAGCGAGGGGCTCTACCAGAACATGGGACCGGGGCGGCTTCCGTCTGTGCACGCAACGATTCTTGGTTATTGTCGAGAGTTAAAGGTGCCGGTTGAGGTTGAGGTCAACACTTCGCGCTCGACTCTATTGCAGAACGACAAGGTGAACGGCGGCAAGCCGTACGTACAGCGCAAAGCAATTAACGATACGCGCGGTCATGTAAGCGAGTTATTGTCGAAGGCAGTTCAGAACGGCTCGCTGGACCAGGAACTCTCCGCGGAAGATCGCATACGCATGATCGAGTTTCTGAAGATCTACGGCGCTTTGGATAAGAGCAACACGTACCAGGGTTCGGATCGTTCGGGCATCAAGCAGTACCCCGGCGCTGGCCCGCAGGAGATGATCTTCGAGAAAGACACCATTCCGATGCATGTACTGCTGGATGCAAACTTCTGGTCGGCGGAGTTGTATGAAGAGGCATGGGACTGGCAGGCGACGATGATGCAGCCGGTGAACGGTATGCAACAGATTGCCAATGCCTTTGCAAAATCGCTCGGACCGATCGTGCACTATGACTCTCCGGTGAGCGAGATCAAGAAGACTGCCAAAGGTGTCAGCGTAACCTACGTGCAGGGCGGCGTGACGAAGCACGTGGAAGCTGACTACGCCGTATGCGCGATGCCGTTGACGATTCTGAACAAGATTCAGGCAGACCTGGATCCTGAACACGCGTCGGCTGTAAAGCTGGGAGCAAGCCTGTATCGCGGATCGTTCAAGATCCCGTGGGAGTCGAACCGCTTCTGGGAGAAGGAGTACAACATCTACGGCGGTCTGTCGTTCCTCTCGCAGGGACCGAGCCCGGTGTGGTATCCGTGCTGCAATCTGATGTCGGATCGGGGCATCATCGTTTCGGGTTATATGGATGAGACGGTAGGCGGATTCAACAAACTCACGATGGAAGAAAAGTTTGCCGCGTCGCGCGCATCGATTGAAAAGCTGCATCCCGGCCACGGCAAGGAACTGGAGAAGCCGATCTTCTGCGGTTGGAAGCACATCAAGTACAACGAGGGCTCCTGGATCGGAGCAACCCCTCCAGCGATGTACGACGTGATTACGCAGCCGGACGGGCCTATCTACTTTGCCGGAGATCATACGAGCCATGTTGTGGGCTGGCAGGAGGGCGCGGCACTAAGTGGTCGTCGCGCTATCCAGATGATCAGCGACAAAGTCAAAGCGCGCGCGTAGGTGTAGCGGAAGCTAAGAAAAGGCGGAGCCAATGGCTCCGCCTTTTCTTATTGTTTGTAAGTCGCCTAAGAGAGAAAGGCTCCGTCGCTGAATCGATCGTGGGCGGGAAGGGAGGCGGTTGATGTCTCGCCCATAACTTCCTTGAAAGCCACCTGGAACTTTGCCATCTCCTCCGGCGTGCCGACGGAGACGCGCACCATGGTGGGCCAGATAGCCCAGGTACGGCCGATGAAGACGTTCTTCGTGTGCAGAGCGGAGATGATCTCCGCACCGGGACGGCCGACCTCCACCATGAAGCAGTTTGACTCAGACGGAATGAACTTGTAGTGATTCGCCTTGAGGAACGCGAAGGTATCGTTGCGTGTTTTCGCAATGAGTGCCTTGCGTGTAGGAACAAGCTCCGCGTCGAGCAGGCTGACCTTCGCCGCCACGGACCCGGTGATTGGCATGGCATTCTGTCCGAAGGGTTGTAACTTCGCGAGTAAGTCAGGACGACCGATGGCAAAGCCGCAACGGATGCCCGCCATACCGTAGATCTTGGAGAAGGTGCGAAGGACGATCAGGTCTTTGTCTGCGGCCACATATTCAAGAACGTTTTTCGCGTCGGAGAGATGGATGTACGCTTCATCGACGAGAAGGATCGAACCTTTGGGTTTGTTCTCCAGAGCCCAGGCAATATCTTCCTTGGTGGTGGTGGTGCCAGTGGGGTTATTGGGATTACAGATGTAAATTACGCCTGCGTTAGGATCTGCGGCCACCATTGCTTTGACGTCGTGGGAGTAATCTGCTCGCAACGGCACCTTGCTGATCTTCGCTTTTGCAATTGTCGCCGAGCGCATGCCGGCTTCGAAGGTTGGATCTGCTGTGACGAAGCCTTTGGTAGGTGAAGTAAATGCCATCACGGAGTAATGCAGTGGCTCGGAGGAGCCTGCATAGACCATGATGTACTCCTCCTTCAGGCCATTCTGTTCGGCGAAGGTCTTCGTTAGCTTTGCCGTTTCGCCGTCCATGTCATAGCGTCCACCCTTGGGTGCTATGGCCGCGATGGCCTCGCATGCAGCTTTACAGGGACCAAGGGGATTTTCATTTGCATTGATCATGACAGCCCCCGGCGGCGCTGCCGGACGTATATGGCGTGCTGGAGCGGAGGTGCCGGGTACAGGAGTTGCCTGATGTGCAGCCCAGGCGAAGTGCGCTTCGGTAAGGATTGGCATCGAGGCAGCGACACTCGCGAGGCGCATGAAGGAACGGCGGGAGACCGCGGATGCGTTCTTCTGGGGCATGATAACTCTCCTTGGAATGCAGGAATTCTTAAGGCTAGGCCAATGCTGGCTTGTCTTGATCATGCGGAACAGTTTTAGCGAGAAGCTGTCGAAGGGAACTATGTGTACTCTAACTCAAATTTATATTTTGCATAGAAGGTTTCCCGAATGAGATTTCTTCGAGCGGAGTTACGTAATTACTTTTCGCACTCCGCAAAACGGGATGACTCACTTTTCGAGGGAACGTATTTCCCCGAGGAATCAAATTTATATTGACACGCAGTTCAAGGTCCGATACTTTCAAACCCATTACCTCGAACTCAAATGGGACCGTCTGGTAGGCAGAAACACGCTGCCTCCATCGGCACTCCCGCACCACGTTGCTTGCCTATGTCTTCGGTTGGTGATGTGTGGCATAGCCACACCTTCAGCTTCTCCTCTGGCCGTACAGCGTCATTGCAGTCTGATTCAGTTGTCGCAGCGAAGCCGGCAGTTCCGCCGGAAACCGATCTGAACCGTTCTATAGCAATCCACTCGGCAGGGCTTGTTTCTTACTCGCTTTGAAACATCCATGAAGACAACGGCGGAGTATGCCGCCGCTCACCCAGTTGCATCTAGTGCGACTTAGCCCGTGGTGCATCTCTCTGCGTTTCTTGCGCAAAGAGTTACATGGCGGAAGAAGTTACACCCAGGGCGATCAAGGTGAAGTATGTCCAAAAATATCTGAGTTTTCCATCCTTCGGAGGCACGAACAAAATATGCATCGTAATTTCCTGATATTCCCAGTCGCTAGCAAGTTCCGCCTCGTGGCGTTATTCCTGGCGATGTTCATTGCATTTGGAACTTCCTTTGCCCAGTCAAATTATGGTGCGCTGCGTGGGATTGTGACGGACCTCCAAGGCGCAACGCTTCCGAATAGCGAGGTGACACTTACGTCCCAGGCGACGAAGCTTTCCAGGAAAACTAAGTCGAACGGTGCGGGCGAGTATGTCTTCAACGCGGTCGATCCGGGAAAGTACACGCTCACTGCGATGTCGTCGGGCTTTCGCTCGATCGAGCAGACTGGCGTGACGGTGGATACGGGAAATACGCTGACCTTCGATCTGAAGCTTTCGGTCGGAGCGGCGACAGATAGTGTGGAAGTGAGTGCTGCGGAGCCCTTGGTGGACAATGGCACCTCTTATAACGGGCAGACGATTGATGCGCAGAAGCTGCAGAATCTTCCGAATCCTGGACGAAATCCTTTTCTGTTTTCCAAGCTCGATAATGCGGTGACGGCAACGGGTGATCCACGTTTCGTTCGCTTCCAGGATCAGAGCGGATCTTCGACGATCTCCATCGCCGGTGCCCCCATGAGCTCGAATAATTACCTGGTAGACGGCGTACCGATTACGGACTTGAGTAACCGCGCTGTGATTATTCCATCGATTGAAGCGGTTGATGAAGTGAAGGTGCAGGCGAATACCTATGATGCGGAGATCGGACGTACCAGCGGAGGTATTTTCAATACCACTCTCAAGTCCGGTTCCAGTTCGCTGCATGGAGTTTTGCAGGGTGAGACGCGCCAGACAAACTGGGGTGCAAACACTTACTTCAACAACAGAAGCAACACGCCCCGAGGCGCTGCGGAGTTCTACTCGTATGTAGGAAGCCTGTCGGGGCCGATCCCGCTGCCATCCTTCCTTGGAGGGAAGGACAAGACATTTTTTGCAATCACGGAGGAGGGCTATCGCCAGCGTTCGCCTTATGTGAACAGCACGCAGTTTGTTGTTCCAACAGAACTGCAGCGCTCGGGCAATTTTTCTGAGATAGGTACCGTCAACTCTGTCGGTACTCCAGGTGTAACTGCTGGTGTCTGCGCGTCAGGAGGCACCTGCATCAAGAATCTTGCGCTTTCGACTTCCACCATTCCGATCTACTACGCAAACAATACGATCTCGAATATCAATCCGATCGGCCAGGCCATTCTGAATGTTTACCCGCACCCGAATATCGCCGGTGTCACGGGCTTGGGTAAGGCAAACTTTAATGGAGGAGACACGCTGGGTGATCGTGCTGACGAGTTCAATGGCAAGCTGACGCATCAGTTCGGAGCGCACTGGCTGGCAGATTTTTACTATCTGCACTATGGAAGCAAAGAGCCGGGTGGTAATCCTCTGCAGAACTTCGCTGGTTCGTCAGGATCCTATCTGCTCTATCGTAAGGTCGACGCGATGGGCATTCAGAACACAATCACATTGAACCCAACGACCTTGTTGACAGTAGGTTTCGGCTTCAACCGTTTTCCAAACGATACGCAGGACATCAGCAAGGGCTTCGATCAGACCACGCTGGGACTTCCGGCAAACTATGTTGCGGCTCAGTCCAAGAAGACTTTTCCTGCTATCACAGCGGATAGCAGCCTTGTTGCACAGGGCACATCGAACTCCGGCCCGGTCGTCTTCTTCTCGCGCAACTTCGTAGTTGGAATTGCCAAGAGTCTTGGAAAGCACAGCCTCAAGGCGGGATATAACTACCGTTCGATCAGCGAAACTTTTACCAGCTTCAGCAATACCTCCGGAACCTTCAACTTCAATTCTCTTTCCGGAGCGGCGGCGGCCGATCTTCTCCAAGCTACGCCTAACTCGGGCACGCTCATTGTGCCATCTCAGCTTGCCTACAATACGGTGTATCAGGCAGGTTACTTCCAGGATGACTGGCGCGTAACTCCGAACCTGACGCTAAACCTGGGACTTCGTTACGAATTCGAACCAGGTATCCACGAGCGCAATAATCGCATCTCGGTCGGCTTCGATCGAAACGCGACCTATAACGCCTTTGGCTCATCCGTCCAGGCAAGGGGTGGTGTAGCCTTCGCCAATCAGAATGGCTACGGAACGAACACGGGCAACAATGGCAGCCGGATCAATCCACGTGGCGGTTTCGCTCTTGCGATGGACAAAAATACGGTGCTAAAGGGCGGCTATGGCGTGTTCTACGCTCCTTTGTACTACTCCAATAGCAATGGATACGCGCCCGGCTATGTTCTGACAAACACCTTCACTCAGTCCCTGGGTTCGACCGCGGGAACATTGATCACCTTGAACAATCCTTATCCATCGCTGAGGACTGTACCAACAGGGAACGCGAACGGGCTAAGCACAAACATCGGCTCCTCCCTATCGCTCATCGATTCCAACCGGCGCTCTCCCCTTTATCAGTCTTACTCGCTGGCTCTGGAGCACGATTTCTTCGGCGGCATCGCCTTCAAACTCGGGTATGTCGGTGGACACGGACGTAACTTACCCAACAGCCTTAACATCAATCAGTTGGGCAACGCGAATTATGCACAAGGAGTTTCGGGATTGGGTACCAACGTCTCGAATGCATTTGCGGGATTGGGAGCGTTTTCAAGCGGCCTTGTGCAGAGGTACCAGACGCTGCTTCCTTTTCCTCAATACCAGGGCATTACCCTTGCTACCAGCCTTGGCTATTCCAACTACAACGCTCTGACCGTGAAGGTACAAAAGCGTTTCACCCATGGCGTAATGCTGTTGGCGTCCTACACGTGGTCGTCGAACTGGGATAACATCTGGGGCGCGTATGGATCGTCTAACTCGCTCAACTCGGGCAACAACGGACCTCAGGATATCTATAACCTATCTCCTGAATATGCCCGCGCAACGAATAACATTCCCAATCGCGCCTCGTTTGCAGGTTCCTGGGAGCTACCCTTTGGCCGGGGTAAACGTTTCCTTGGTAACGTGAACCGCTTCGTCGATCTCGCGGTAGGCGGTTGGAAGTTCCATGACATCACGGTCATCCAGAACGGTGGTCCCTTGGCCATTACGCAGACGAACGGTCTCAGCTCATATGGAAACAGCACACAGCGTCCAACGTATATTCCTGGTATCAATCCTTGTAAGTCGGGTCGTCCGGAAGACCGAATTGCACAGTACTTCAATCCGCAGGCGTTCCGTGCCACACCTCCTCCCACCGTGGGTGGTGCGCTACCCTATGGCGATGTGCATCGCTCGACGAGTTGCTCCGGGCCGGGCTATATCAACTCTGATCTATCCCTCAACAAGGACTTCCGCGTGACCGAGCGGGTGCATGCCGAGTTCCGCGCGGAAGCGCTGAATGCATTCAATACACCTCAGTTCGCCACACCTTCACTGTCGATCGGTGCATACAGCGCAACGGCCTCAAGCACAAACTTCACCGCCTATAACTCGGGTGCGGGACAGATTACTGGAACGCTTGGCTTCCCACGCCTGGTCCAGCTTGGTGCTCGACTCACCTTCTAACTTATCCATGCAGAAAAACGGCAGCCCTTGGGCTGCCGTTTTTCTTTGTAACCCGGTAAGTGCAGGTCGCTAAATTCTGTTGGAGATCTGTACCTGAGTGAGTTGCGGACGAACCTTTGCACGCGGCTCCCACTTGGGAGAGAGAAGTTCAGGCATGGGTTTGGACTGGAAGATTTTGCGCGTCTGACGAGCAATCCAACGAGCAGAAGATTTTGCTTTCTTGCGTCGTGCGCTATCGGTGGAGATGCCGGTGCCTGCGTACATCTGGCGATAAAGCTTGGAGAGCAGAACGAAGGCGACGCGTGCGCGCAGGGTGGGCGTGCAGGCGGAGCGCTTCCAGACAGATTTGAGATCGTAGAAACGGTCCCATACGCCCTGAGTTCGTTCCTTGATCTCATCAGAACTCATCGACGGATGCGGCGTGAACATCTTTGGACGAATGGCTGTGGGGATAAGCCAGTAGCGCGTGATGGGGATACCGCCGACCATCTCTGGATTTTCGGCCTGTTCTTTCTCCCACCGCCCGAAATCAACGGTGCCTGGGAAGGGCGTCATCATGACGAACTGCGCGAAGGTCACTCCCGCCTTGAGCGCCAGTTCGACGGTGGCACCGAAGGTGCTCGGCTTGTCTGTCGGCAGGCCAAAGATGAAAGAGCCGAGGACGTGGACACCGTGTTTGCGGAAGGTCTGGAGCTGCTGCACAAGGCGATCGCCGGAGTAATTGAAGTCTTTGAAGACGGCTTTGAGGCCTTCGGGCGTGACGGCCTCTACGCCGACGAGCGCGCCCTTGATGTTGGCGCGGCGCATCGCGCCGAGGTACTCAGTGTCTTCGGCGGATTCCATCGTGATCTGGGTGAAGAAGACCATGTCCTTGGGTAGCTTGGCGAGTTCGGCCATCAGGGAGAAGCGTTCCGCGCGGATGGCCAGAAGTGATTCGACCTTTTCGGTATTGTTCTGCTCGCGCGCAAGGCGGAGATCGGTGAGCGTGACGGGGTAGAAGTTGTCATCGGCCAGCGCAATGAAACGGAAGCCTAGGCGACGGAGGTCGATGATCTCGTCGATGACTTTTTCAAAGGAACGTTGCCGCGGCTTTTGCCCATCAGTGCGCCATACGGAGCAGAAGGAGCAGTGCTTGGGGCAACCGCGGATGGTCTGTACGGAGGCCCACATATATTTATCCGTCTGCATGAGATCCCAGCGGGCGGCGAGGAAGTCGTCGCCTTCGATCTTGCCGCCATCGTAGATCCGGCCTGCGCATCCGGCCTGGATGTCGCGGAGAACCTGTCCCCAGGCGATGTCGCCGTCGCCTTTTACGACGACGTCGGCTGCGCCGTACTCGAAGGGCTCCTCGGGGAAGAGCGTGGCGTGAATGCCTCCGTAGACGACGGTGGCGCCGCGTTCGTGCGCGAGCCGACCGACTTCGTAGCCGCGCAGGGCGTTTCCGGTGTGCACGCTGATGCCGACGATGTCTCCGGCGTGAATGGTTTCGGGATCGAGCTGCTCTATCGATTCGTCCACAAGAGTCGGGTCACCCATGGAGCGGGGCGTGGCGGCGGCCAGGACAAAAAGCCAACGCGGCGTGATAACGGCCGTTCCAAAGGAGTTGTCGCTTGGATTGATGAGGTGCACGGTCATGCGTGGGGCTCCCAGCATTCTGTGGCCCCCAGGCCTGTAGTAGCGGCGATCCCCGGAGGAGGTGAAGTGCATGGTTGCGCCCAACGAAAGATCGTTTCGCGCGAGGCTGTATGGAGCATACGCCTTGTGTTTTCTTTCAGGCATATCTTCACGGCTCGGCTTGCGAACTAATCTTTGTCATCTCAATCCGGTTTTCATAGGACAAAGGTTTTCCCCTCTTTCCTCTGTGGCATGATGGGAGAAACTTTCGCCAAAAATCCTTCTGACCGGCTGCCTAAGCGGAGCTAACAGAAATTTCTTCAAGAGGAGCTCGATTGAAGCTACTGCATGTGGGAAGGTACGTCTTACTGGCTTCCGTTTTCTGTTCCGTGGCGATGCGCTCCCAGGCGCGTGCGCCGCAGCATCCGCTGGATGCGCTGACCACGGAGGAGTACTGGACTGCTCACGAGGTCCTACAGAAGAGCGGGCATCTCTCGGAGAAGACTTATGTCGCAACGCTGCTGCTGCATGAACCGCTGAAGAGTACCGTGCTCGCATGGAAGGCCGGCGATGCCATTCCGCGCGAGGCGGACGTCGTTCTTGAAGCTGAGGGGAAGACGGTGGAGGCGCGTGTCGATCTGGCAGCGCGCAAGCTCGAGTTTTGGAAGGTCGTCGAAGGGGCGCAGGCTCCTTTTACGAACACCGAGATGGACGCGATTGCGGACGTAGCAAAGAAGGACCCACGCGTTCTAGCGGGGCTGAAGGCACGCGGAATTACGGACCTGAGCACGGTGCATTGCCAGCCCATTCCTCTGACCTTTCGCGTCTTTCCGGAGGAAGAGGGACACCGCATCGGTTATGGAACGTGCACGGACGAGCGCGGTGCGTATCACTACTGGGGGAGGACGATTGAAAATCTCTACATCCTCGTCGATGTGACGGCGGAGAAGGTCTTGAGTGTTGTGGATCGTGGACCCATCCCGATGCCTACTGGCGATGCGAGTTTTGAAGAGGCTGAGGCGACGCCGCGCGAGGGTACGACTCCGCTGCTGGTGACGCAGCCGATGGGGCCCGGCTACAAGATCAATAGGGGTGAGGTGTCGTGGCAAAACTGGCACTTCCGCTTCCGTCTGGATCCGCGTGTCGGTGCAGTGGTGAACCTGGCGAAGTATCAGGACGGAGATCGGCTGCGGTCGGTGATGTATGAGGGGTCGCTTTCAGAGATGTACGTTCCTTATATGGATAAGGATCCGGGATGGAGCTGGCGTGCGTTTCTGGACGCCGGGGAGTTTCTACAGGGCGGGCTGATTAAGCCGCTCACGTCGGATGATTGCCCAGACCGGGCGCAGTACTTCAATGGTCTGGTGCCCTCAGATACGGGTAGTCCCATGCTGAAGCCGCGTCTGGCCTGTATGTTTGAACGAACGCTGGATAACCCTTCGTGGAGACACGGGGAGCCTGATCTCATCAGTGGTCGACCCAGCCGCGAGCTTGTGTTGCGCACGGCGGCAGTGGTGGGCAACTACGACTATGTGCTGGACTGGGTCTTTCAGCAGGACGGAACAATTCGCGTAGCCGTAGGTGCGACCGGCATTGTGGAGACGAAGGGTGTGAAGGAAGACCACGTCGAACATGCCATGGAGGACGGTCCAGCGAAGCCAGAGTATGGAACGCTGGTCGCGCCGCACCTGCTGGCCGTGAACCACGACCACTACTTTTCGTATCGCCTGGATCTGGACGTGGACGGGCAGAACAACAGCTTCATGATTGACCGCCTGGTTCCGCAGAAGGTTGAAGGCGCTGCGCGGAAGAGCATCTGGACGGATGAATCGTCGATGGCGCACACGGAGAAGGACGCGATTCTGGATCTTGATTCGAAGCGACCGGGGATGTGGCACTTCATCAATCCCGCGCAGCACGGTGCGATGGGATATCCGACGGGGTACGAGATCATGCCGGGGGCCACGGGCGTTGCCTTCGCGGCGGCGGATGATCCCGCACAGCGCATGGGACAGTTCGCGACACACCAGATCTGGGTGACTCCTTATATGCCCGAGGAGCGTTACGCGGGCGGAACTTATGTCACGAGCGGAAAGGGTATGGACGGTCTACCCGCGTGGACGGCGGCGAACCGCAAGATCGAGAACACGGACATCGTGGCTTGGTACACGCTCGGCTTCCATCACGTGGTGAGGACAGAAGACTGGCCGGTGATGCCGACGATGTGGCATGACTTCCTGATCCGACCGATGAACTTCTTCGACAGAAATCCCGTCCTGACGCTGCCGCACCAGCCTTGATCAAGATATTTATTGCACCATCTCTCCGTAGGCGAAGCGCGGCGGAAGGCGGCAGCCGTTGCGCTCGATCATGGCGAGGGTGAGCGCCTGTGGGACGAGGATGGACGTGATGCCCTCCCACGGCTCGGCGACGGCTCCGAGCTTGATCGGAAGAAGCTGGTCGGTTCGCTCGTGATCTTCGCTTGAGATAAGAAGAACCTTGCCGCCGCGCTTGTTGCACTCCGCTGCGAGTTTGATCCCGAGATCGGCAGCACGTCCGAGAGCGAAGATCATCGCTACGTGGGTGCCGTCGACGTCCAGGTTCGGACCGTGGCGGAAGCCCGCGCCCGTATGCGGCGCGGCGCGGAAGCCGCTCATCTCGCGGATGGTGAGCGCGCCCATGACGGCTCCGCCGTAGGCCGCGCCGCGACCGATGAGTTCGATGTTGGCTGCGCCGCGTGTGAAGGCTTCCAGTTCATCCCGCATGGAGAAGATGGGATCGAGATGGTTGGTGAAGACGTCGATGGCGTGTGCGGCGTCGTCCTGCCATGGACGCTTGAGGATCTCCGACCCGAGGATGATGGTGGCGGCGGTGGAGTTGGTGTAGGTCTTCGTGGCGTTGCCGTACTCCGGGCCCGCGAGAATAGGGAGCTTATTCTCAGCGAGGCCCCAGCAGGTGCTGGCGGAGTTATTGCAGAGCAGGGCCGCCGGCTGTTTCGTGTCGCGCTTGATGAGTTCGACGAGCTCTGCGCTCTCTCCCGAGGTTGTGAGCAGGACGGAGAGCGCGGCCTCATCCCATACGGGCTTGCCGTAGTGCAGCCACTCTCCAGCGTCGAGGCTGAAGGCCGAGCGACCATTGGATTGCAGATGGATGGAGCCGCTGATGGACGAGCAGAGCGAGCCGCCCATGCCGATCCAGAGTATCGGGTTGGAGGTGTTTGCCGCTTCGCTGATCTTTTTGAGCTGCGCTTGAATCGCCGCATTGTTGGAATAGGTCTGAAGAAGATCCCGCAGTCTTGACGGCTGTTCACGACACTCATACTCCAGAATCTGCGTACCGTTGTACGAGAGGAGTTCCTTCGACGGCTCGATGCCGTTAATCCAACGCGGTGCGGGTTTATTCTGACTCATCGATTTCTTTCCTGCTCTAGGCCAAATGACTCGCGGTGGGCGCGACGTTCAAAGGCTATCATTCGAACGAATACCAACCGAGGTGTTTTCCTTGTCCAACTCGCATGGGATGGCGAAGCCGCGTGTGAATCGCGGATTCTTGTGGAGAGTTTCACTGATCGCTGGCCTGGGCGGGATCTTGTACGGGTTCGACGTCGGCATCATCGCGGCTGCGCTGGTCTTTGTGCGCAGTACCTTTGCCTTGTCTACGCAGATGCAGGAGCTCGTCGTTAGCGTGGTGCCGATGGGCACGATGGCAGGGGCGATTCTCGGCGGCATCGTGTCGGACAGGCTGGGACGCCGGTCTACGCTGCTGTGGTCCGGAGCGATCTTCATCTTCGGATCGATCCTGGCTCCCGTTTCGCCAAATGTTGGTACGTTGATTGTCGCTCGCCTGTTGCTGGGTGTTGCGATCGGTTTTACTTCGGTGACCGCCCCTGTGTATGTCTCAGAGCTTGCGCCGCCGCAGTCGCGTGGAAAGCTGATCGGGTTCTACCAGTTCGCCTTGACGCTTGGCATTGTGCTGGCGAATGTGGTGGGCTACTGGCTGGCCGGGCAACATGCGTGGAGACTGATGTTCGGTCTGGGCGCTCTGCCTGCGGTGGTGTTCTTCTTCCTTGTGTTGACCGTGCCTGAGAGTCCACGATGGCTTTACGCGCAGGGTCGCGTTGCGGAGGCGGAGAAGGTTCTTCTCTCGTATACCGATGAGGTCGGAGCGAAAGAGTTGCTGGCGGACATCGAAGTGGCGTCCAGAGCAAAGGTGGACCGGAGGTGGAGCGTGCTTTGGACGCCCGCGGTGCGGCGTGGCCTTTTAATTGCAGTGGGCTTTGTGGTGCTGCAGCAGTTCACAGGGATCAACGCGGTGATCTACTACGGCCCGCAGATCTTTGCTCTGGCTGGAATTACCTCCAATGAGAATGCGATCTTTGCGGCGCTGCTGGTGAGTGTGATGAATATGCTGGCGACGATCATCGCATTGTTCCTGGTCGATCGACTGGGACGCAAGCCGCTGCTCTACGCGGGCCTGAGCGGGATGATGGCCTCTCTGTTTGTGCTGGCCTATTCGTTTCAGCACGCGGCGGCGCTGGGGCACTCGATGGGTCTGGTGGCGACGGCGTGCCTGGTGGTTTACATTACGTGCTGCGCGGCGAGCATGGGTCCGATTGCGTGGATCCTGGTCTCCGAGGTATTTCCTCTGCGCGTGCGCGGGCGTGGCGCTGCCGCCGCAACGCTGGGGTATGGGATTTCCAATACTGTTGTGTCTCTGACTTTTCTTTCTGTCTTGCAAAGGGTAGGTACGGCGATGACGTTCGCGATGTTTGGTCTGTGTTGTCTTGTGACGCTGGCGTTTGTGCGTTGGGTGGTGCCGGAGACGAAGGGGATGGAGCTGGAGAGTATCAGCGCGGCGCCCGCGGAGATACTTTCGTGACGACGGGCTACGTTGCTGCTGTAGATATTGGCGGAACGAATCTCCGCTTGGCGCTGGCAGATCTCTCCGGCAAGGTGATCGCGCGGTCGTCCGCTTCCACAGAAGGCATCCGTGACGCTGCGGTGGTTGTGGAGAAGATACGCGCAGGCGTGGAAGAGATGATGCGCGAGCAATCTCTCGAAAAAAGCGCTTTGCGTGCCGTGGCGGCGGGTGCCCCGGGTGTGACGAACGTGGCCGAGGGCGTGGTGATTGCAACCTCGTACCTGATGGGATGGCGCGATGTCCCCCTCCGCGCCATGCTGGAGGAGGCGCTTGGCGTTCCAGCCACCGTGGACAATGATGTGAATGCCGGCGCGCTCGGAGAAGGTTGGGTGGGAGAGGCGAAGGGCATACGCGACTTTGTCTTTGTCGCCATCGGCACAGGAGTAGGTGCGGGCATCGTGCTGAATGGGAAGCTGTTCCAGGGGATGGGATGGACGGCGGGAGAGATCGGATACATGCTCGTTCCGGGGACACCGGAAGAGCCCGTGGAGCGGGGAAAACCCGGAGCCCTGGAGGGCCTTGTGGGCGGTGAGGGCATCCGGGACTACTGGCAGAGCGCATGGCGGGCGAAGAAAACGGGCCTTCCTCGAATGCTGCACGCAACGGAGATCTTCGACGCGGCGATGCAGGGAGACGAACTCGCGGAGGCGGTACTGCACCGGTCTGCAAAGACGCTGGCCTATGCGATCTACAACATGGCGCTTGTAATTAACTGTCCGCTGTTTGTGCTGGGCGGCGGTGTTGGTATGCACCCCGCCCTGGTGGACGAGACGCGAAGAATCCTTTACGAGCGCGGCGCACGGATTCGGCCGGAGATCGTTTCCAGCACGCTAGGGGCGGACGCGCAGCTTATGGGGGCGGTCCGATTGGCTCTGGATCTGGTGACCATTTCGTAGGCAGCACCAAGTAGGCCGAATTTCACTCGCTCTTTGCAATGACGCAGAAGACGTATGTTGCGACTTTGTGGAAGAGGTGAATATTTTCTATAGAAATTGACGTGGGCGACAACAGTGTCACTCAGACGGACTTACGAACAGCGTATCGGTGCGGAAGAAAACCAGGGTGTTCAACAGGAACAAATTGGAAGACGGGAATCCCCGAACGCGGGCCATGGAATAAATGCGGACGTGGCCGTGTCGGGTAGACGGAGAAGCCATGGAGGTGTGGCCAGAACAGCTTTGCATGATGCCGATCTGTTGTGAAGCCTGGGGATGGAAGAGGAAATTTATCCTGTGGTGCATGGACTGTTCTGCGAAATTGTAGGAACAGGAATACTGGTTTTGCAGACCAGCGCGTTAGGATGTGACGGGAAACTTTCGCGCCTCCATGTAGATGCGTCCCCGCCCGTTTTATGGGGGGATAGAGAGGATGTCGGCCGCGCGCTGCACCTGAGGGCGGCCTAATTCTGATAAGTTGAAGCCTGAGATTCAGGTAGATTGGAGACATTTTGAAGAAAGCACTGATCACAGGTGTGACGGGACAAGACGGAGCTTACCTGGCAGAGTTTCTGCTGCGCAAAGGGTATGAGGTCCACGGCATCAAGCGCCGCTCGTCTTTATTCAATACCGCACGCATCGACCATCTCTATGAAGATCCTCATTACTCCGAAAATCGGTTCTTCCTTCATCATGGCGATCTGACGGATTCGTCGAGCTTGCTCCATATCGTGGAGAAGGTCCGTCCGGATGAGATCTACAACCTGGCCGCACAGAGCCACGTGCAGGTGTCCTTTGAGGAGCCGGAGTACACGGCAAACTCTGACGCCATCGGCGTTCTGCGCCTTCTGGAGGCGATCCGCACACTTGGGCTTGTCGAAAAGACGCGCTTTTATCAGGCTTCCACGTCTGAGCTTTACGGCCTAGTGCGCGAGACGCCGCAAACCGAGAAGACGCCTTTCTATCCTCGTTCGCCCTACGGCGTCGCGAAGATGTATGGCTACTGGATTACGGTGAACTACCGCGAGTCATACGGTATTCACGCTTCCAACGGAATTTTGTTCAACCACGAGTCCCCGATCCGCGGCGAAACGTTTGTCACCCGCAAGATCACGCGCGGCCTTGCGCGTATCAAGCTGGGAACCGAGAAGCGCCTCTTCCTGGGTAACCTGGATGCGAAGCGCGATTGGGGTCATGCCCGCGACTACGTCGAGAT